>Ga0265301_10003069_pt1 | contig 18197 bp, 14 predicted proteins | sample AusTroGonzalo_MG_2_FD_193488 | JGI IMG/M metagenome (GOLD analysis project Ga0265301, IMG submission 193488) | Bovine rumen microbial communities from tropical cattle in Woodstock, Queensland, Australia - Gonzalo_04 | ecosystem: Host-associated > Mammals > Digestive system > Stomach > Rumen ... | reverse complement strand
CATCACCGAATGGGTGAAGGACATGGGCGGCCTCGAAGTCCTCGAAGGCATCAACAACAAGAAGGCCGAGACCCTCTACGCGGCCATCGACGGTTCCGACGGCTACTTCCGCAACCCCGTCTGCCCGTGCAGCCGTTCCAAAATGAACGTCGTCTTCCGTCTCCCCTCCGAAGAACTCGAAGCCAAGTTCCTCGACGAGGCCAAGGCGGCCGGCATGATCGGTCTCAAGGGCCATCGCTCCGTCGGCGGCATCCGCGCCAGCATCTACAATGCCATGCCGCTTGAAGGCGTCGAACGTCTTGTCTCCTTCATGCAGGACTTCAAGAAGAACAACTGACCTGACCGGTTGGAGTCGTCATGCTCGACCGCTATTCCGTTCTGGACGGGCGAATCGCCCATTCCGACGCAGGCTCGATCCCCGTCGACATCTATGTGATGCCCGACGGGGACGAACGCGCCTTCCTGACCGACGTCCGGGGGATCGACCCGCACACGCTGGCGTCGTCCATCGACCCGGACGAAACCCCGCGTATCGAGTTCGAGGACGATTACACCGCCATCATTCTCAAGTACCCGAAAAACTATTCGGCCGACGACAACTTCCTCTTCCTCGTGAAATCCATGGGCATCTTCCTCTTCGCCGACCGCGTCGTGCTCGTGATCGACGAAGAGCTGCCCCAGCTTTTCACGGGGAGGTTCGCCACGAAAGTCTACACGAAGCAGGACGTTCTGCTCCGCGTCCTGACCCAGACCATCCGCCACTTCGAGAGCCACCTGCGCGTGATCAACATGTGCAGCAACGACATCGAAACTCACCTGAACGAGTCGTACAACAACAGCAATCTGCTCGACATGTTCACGCTGAAGAAAAGCCTGGTCTACTACGTGAACGCGCTCAGCGGCAACCGGCGCGTGTTCGAGCGAATCCAGGTCGGCCAGACGAAATTCCAGTTCACAGAGGAAAACCTCGAGCTGTTCGAGGATCTGCAGATCGAAAACCGCCAGTTCCTCGATCAGGCGCAGGTCTACTCCCAGATTCTCTCCGGACTCGTCGACGCGCGTTCCAGCATCATCAACAACAATCTGAACGTGCTGATGAAGAACATGAACGCCATCGTGATCGCGGTCGCCATCCCGACCTTCTTCACCGGCGTCTTCGGCATGAGCGAATTCACGGAATTCCTGAGCGGGCCGAACCACAAATACTGGTATCTCTCCTTCTCGCTCTTCTTCATCCTGATGACCGGACTCGCGCTCTTCGTCTTCTGGCTCATCAAGAAATTCGAGAAACACTAAGGCGATTATTTATGCCTATTTTCGAATACGAATGCAAAAAGTGCGGCCGTCAGTTCGAGGCGCTGCTCAAATCCGCCTCCGAACCCGCGCCCGAATGCCCGGAATGTCACGCTTCCGGCGCGAAACGCCTCCTGTCCCGCTTCGCCGCCGCCTCAAAAACGGCGTTCGGCTCCTGCAAAATGTCGAATGACTGCATGGCGGCCGCGCAGGGCGGTTGCGGTTGCGGTTGCGGCTGCGGCGGACACCATCACCATTAATTTGTCCGTATGGTCAAGGCCGAACTCAAACCGCTTCTCGAACGCCTCGGCGTCGCCCCGAGCAAACGCCTCGGGCAGAATTTCCTCGTGGACGACCAGTTTCGCGCGAAGATCATTCACGAAGCCGACCCGAAGCCCGGCCAGACCATCCTCGAAATCGGTCCCGGACTCGGCGCGATCACGCGCGGGCTCGTGGCATCCGGCGCGGACGTCACCGCGATCGAGTTCGACCGCAAGCTCGCGGAATACCTCCGCACCGCCGTCGTCCCGCTCGGACTTCACCTCATCGAAGCCGACGCCTGCCGCGTCAAATACGACGAGCTCTTCCCCGGCGACTTCCGCGTGATCTCCAATCTGCCCTACAGCGCGGGCACCATCGTGATCGCGAAGCTGCTCGACCTCGAAACGCCTCCCGCCGACATGCTTCTCATGCTTCAGAAGGAAGTCGCGGAACGTTTCCTCTCCGGCCCCGGCACGCCCGACTATTCCGCGCTGACCGTGCGCATCGCCGCCGTCTACACCGGCCGCATCGTCCGCATGGTCCCGCCGGAAGTTTTCTACCCGGAGCCGTCCGTCGAATCTGCCCTGTTCGCCCTTGTCCGCAAGCCGGAAATCCCCCCGAAAAACATCCGCATCATCCTGTCCCGCCTCGCGCGCACCTCGTTCGCGCACCGGCGCAAAAAGATGTTCAAGCAAGCCGCAGCCGTTTTCGGCGCGGACGTGATCGCCGCCGCCATGGAGGACGCCTCGGTCGATCCGGACATTCGTGCGGAACGCGTCACGCCGGATCAGTTCATCCGCATGGCGGAGTTCATCGCGGCGAACGCGACGAATCCGACGGAAAATGCACAGGACGATTCCGCGGACGACGCTCAGAACACGCCCGACGCGGTCGACTGATCGTTGATTAATTCCCCCTTGCTTTCCCCCTGCCCTTTTGCGACGCTTTCAGCTCGTTTCAGCTTCGGAAACCAAGCCCGCGTCCCCCCTCACAACGCATAAAACGGCTTTGTGTCGAATTTTACGTAGGTGAAAACGCGTCCCTTGATCAGGCCCCAGCTCACCTGCGGCGGCATATTCTTCGAGTCAAACGCAATAAAAATGCCGTGTTCTCCGGCGTAACTGTCGCTGCTGGTCACGATATAGACGCCGTAATCATCGCGGTAGAAATAGATCGGCTTGAGCTTATCGAGGGTCGTCACATCCCAGTCGTTCGAATGGACATCCGGCCAGGCGTCCGGGGATGGCTTCTTACTGTCGGCCACCTCCTCCAGATATTCATGTTCGTCAGCGAGGTATTGCACGATCTCGGGCGCGGGGTAGAAACTCTTGCGGTGTTCCGCGACATATTCCATGGTCTTGACCGTGCCGAGCAGGGCCGCCGCAAAAAGAAACACCAGGATCGTGCCGAGGTAGACGACCCGCCAGCAGAACCCGCCGACGGATTTCAGCAGCCGGATGCGTCCGGTTCCGCTCCGGCAATCCTCGCGGATGCCGCGCAGCGTTTCCCCGAACGTCTTTTTCGTCTTCGGCTCCTTTACGCCCTCTTCGAGGAAATCAAAAAACGCATTGATGCGGTTCCAGCATCGTTTCAGCGCGGATTCCGAGATGGCAATATCTGCACGCTCAAGCGGCGGGGTGCCTGGCTTCTTCGGCGGGTTCGGGTCCTCATCGTCGATGTAATCCACGACCACGTTGAACCAGCGCCAGAGCGTCTTCAGCTTCGCTTTCAGGCCGCCGGACGCGACAGCACCGTCCGCCGCATTCCCGCAGGACTGAGGCCGCACGGACGAATCCGGCTTCAGGGCTTCGTCCGAATCCGTCATTTCCGGTGTTTTGTTCTGCTGTTCCGACATCTCGAATGGTTCTTTCGCCGCACGGCCATGCCGCGCGGACTGTCTTTCGTTGATTCATCTCCTATAATTTACTTCATGTTTCCTCTTTTTCAAGACACGCGGAATGTTTTTGCGGTTCCGGGATTGCATTTTCCGGTCTCCGACGGTATAGTATTACCTCACATCATTCTTCTGGAAGGCGGTTTATCATGGGCAAACCATCCGAGTTCAAAACCAACGTCATGCGCATTCTGGAACAGGCGAAAGTCCCGTTCCGCCATCACTGCTACGTCGATTCCGGCGCGGTCTCCGGCCTCGAAGTCGCCGCCGCGCTCGGTCAGGACCCGGCCCGCGTCTTCAAGACGCTCGTCACGGTCGAAAAATCCGGCGAGCACTTCGTCTTCGTGGTTCCGGTCGATTCCGAACTCGACCTGAAGAAGGCGGCGAAGGCCGTGAACGGGAAATCCATCGAAATGATCAAGTCGAAGGAGCTTCTTCCGCTCACAGGCTACATCCACGGGGGCTGCTCCCCCATCGGCATGAAGAAGCAGTTCAAAACCGTGATCCACGAGTCCGCCGCGAACCTCGACGTATTCTTCTTCAGCGCGGGCAAAATCGGCTACCAGATCGAAATTGCGCCCGCCGACCTCGCGAAAGTCCTGCGTTTCACCTACGCCGACATTACCTGCTGAATACAGCGTCCGCATCACCTGCGGAGAGACCCGCCGACCTCGCGGAAAAAATGCTGTTTCCCCTGCGTGAACAGCGCGGCGTGCGAATCGCGTTTCCCCCTGACAGTGCCGGTGTCCCTTTCCCATCCGGACAGCGCGAAAAACTTTCGTGCTTGCGGCATGGATTCCCGTCTTTTTTCCATCGTCCGGCACGATTGCGGAACAGCCGCGATTCCCTTTTCCGGCCTTTTTTCAGCCCATTTTCCGACCTCGTTCCCCTATGCGCGGGAGCGCCCGCGATTTTTTGTTTATTTTTTGAATTTTTCGGGTTTTCTCGCTTGATTTTTTACACCTTTCGTGTATGTTTTTTTGCATTCTTCTCCCCGCCCCCCATTTTCTTTCCCATTTTTTTATTTTTCAGGAAAAAACAGATCATGAAAAAAGCAGTCAATGTCACCACCGCCATCGCCCTCGCACTCGCAGCATCCGTCACGTACAATGTCGTCCAGCATCAGCGTGCGAAGGGAATCCGCCCCGAAAGCCCGAAACAGGAAGACAATCAGCCTCAGTCAGCAGCGGAAATCGCAGCGCTTGCGCCCGCGGCGCCCGCGGTCACGGCAAGGAAATCCGCCGATTCCTCCGCGCAGGTCACCGCCATCACGTTCCGGTCCGCCAGCTACGACCGGGACAACGACGAGATCGACATTTTTTTCACGACGCCGTCCTCGCTTCAGTCCTCCATTTCAAAAAAAGCCTTCGAGATCGAGCCGAAAGTCTCCCTTTCCAGAATCTATTCCTCCGGTTCCCGCATCACCCTCGACGGCGACTTCAAGCCCGGCGTCAAGTACCGCATCCGCGTGAAGAAGGGGCTCATGGACCGTTCCGGCAAAGCCACGCTGGAAAACGACGCCGTGTTCGACCTCACAATCCCCGAGCTGAGGGAATGCTTCTCCTTCCTCACCGGCGGCAGCGTCTTCCCCATCAGGACGGGAAAGGTCGAATTCCCCTACTCCGCACGGAACATCAAGAGTTTCAAAGTGAAAGTCTACCGGGCGTTCGACAACAACATGACCATCCCCGGCATGAGGGACAGCACCTCCTACATGGACCTGATCGGGGAAAAGACCGTCACGCTGTCCGATCCGCGCAACGAAATGATCAACCACATGCTCGACATCTCCGACATCCTGACGGCGAAAACAGACGATGCGTCCGGCTGCTTCCTGCGCGGACACCACGTGCTGGAGATCGAGTATAACCGCAAGGCCGAGTGGGGCGACTACAACTACCTGGAGACCGAACGGCAGAGCTTCCTGCTGACCGACCTGGCCATGGTCGCGGCCTCCGCAAGCGATTCCGGCGGAGGCATCGCGGTTTTCGTGCGCCGCATTTCCGACGGCAAGCCCGTCTCTGACGCCGAGATCGAGCTCACGACGAACAAGAACCAGTTCGTCGCGAAAGCGAAGACCGATTCGAACGGCAAAGCCGTTTTCAACGTCTCCGGCGGGGCGCTCCTCACGTCCGAAAAGCAGGGCGAAATCTTCTCCGCGACCATCCGTACGAAGGACGATTTCGCCTGGTATCCGCTCGACGATCTGAACATCATCCCGCGGATGGACAGCGACAAGGCATTCGTCTTCACGGAACGCGGCATCGTGCGGCCCGGCGAATCCTTCCTCGCCGCCGCCTTCATCCGCCGGAACAACATGCCCGGGGCAGTCGACAAAGGGCGGAAGGCGCCCTCGAACGCGCCGCACAGGATTTCCGTCCTCTCGCCCGACGGCAAACTGATCTTCTCGAAGGAAATCACCCCGGACGAGGCCGGATTCGTCTCGCAGATGATCCAGGTCCCCGACACCGCCGTCTCCGGCAGCTACACCGTCAGGGTGGAAAAAGCCACCGCAAACAACAGTGATCCCTTCTCGTACAGCGGTTCAACGTACATCCGCGTCGGCTCCTACGTGCCGGACCGCGTGAAGGCGAAAGTCGAACACACGCCCCTGCCCGGCGGCTCCGCCGGCGAGGTCGCGATGAACGAGCCGATCCAGGCCGTCCTTTCCGCCGACTACTATTTCGGCACCCCCGTGCCCTCCGCGTCCAGCAGGGTCTTCCTCAGCTGCAATACCGCCGGGAAATACCCGGACCATTGGAAGAACTGGGAGGTCGGCGACGATTCCCTCTTCACGTACGAATCCTTCAACGCCTCCGCCGAGGTCGAAAACGGCAAGGCGTCCTTCTCCCTGCCGTCGTTCAGTTCCCGCGGCGCCTCGTTCGATCCGGTCCGCGTCACGATTCAGGCGTCCGTGCAGGAACCCGGCGGCCGCGCCGTGACCGGGACCGACACCTTCACGCTCTATCCGACCCCATGGTTCATCGGCCTGAAGGCGAATGAGGACAGCGGGAAGCAGTGCGTGCTCGACCTGGCCATCCTGACGCCCGAAAAAGGCGCGAAAGCCGAGCTCGAAGCCGGACGCGACATCCAGTTCACCGTCTTCAAACGCTCCTGGGACTACGTGCTGGTCCAGGGATATAACGGATATCAGCGACGCTGGCAGGAGACCGTCAGCGAGGTCCGGGGCGCGGAAAAGACGTTCACCGTCCCGCGTGACGCCGACCTCGCCGCGTTCACCTCGAAGGTCGCGTTCGACCTTCCGTCCGGCTGCTACGACATCGTGGCCGAATATGGCGACTCCATCCGCACGAAGATCAACGTGTGGCACTCCGCGGGCGAATCCGGCAGACGCACCGGCGATCCGTCCGGACTCGTGTTCAAGACCGACGCGGGAAAGTACACGCCCGGCCAGACCGCGAAGCTCACGTTCACCAGCCCGGTCGACGGCGAGGCGTTCGTGATCGCGGGCGGCTTCAAGCTGGATTCCACGGAGGCGATCCCCGTCAAGGCCGGCGAAAACACCATTGAGGCGAAGATTCCGGCGGACTGCCTGAACGGGACCTACCACGTCAGCGCCCTCGTGATCGGGCAGCAAAACGGCGAGTATCTTCGCGCCTCCGGCGACGCGCACCTGAAGCTGGACCACTCCGCCGCGCACAAGCTCAAGGTCGGCCTCGAGTTCCCCGAGGTCGTCCGCCCCGAAACGAAGGCCGATGTGACCGTCTCCCTCGCCACGCAGGACGGCAAGCCCGCGAAAGGCCAGGTCTGTCTCCTCGCCGTTGATGAAGGCGTCCTCGCGCTCACCGGCTTCAAGACACCCGACATTTATCAGTATTTCTGGCAGTCGGACAATTCCTTCCTCTCCATCTGCGAGACCTACAGCAGCCTCTTCCCGAACCTCAAGGTTCAGCCGGACGGCACGATCGGCGGCGGCGACGACGCCGGCTCCTCGCTCGCGGCCTCCCTCGTGAAGATGAAGGAAGCCGTGCGCATCCTCGAACCCGTCGTCAAGGTCCCGGAATCCGGCTCCGCCACCATCAGCGTCAACATCCCGGACCACTCCGGCGCGCTCCGCTTCATGGCAGTCGCCAGCGCGACCGAAGCGGTCGGGTCCGACGACCGCGAAATGATCGTCCGCTGCCCGGTCGGCCTTACGGTCTCCGCGCCGCGCGTGCTCGCCCCCGGCGACGAAGCGGTCATCACGGTCCGCGCGTTCAATCACGACGCGAAGGACGGCGAAGTCAAGTTCGACCTCGCCCTGCCCGACACGCTTCAGCTCGTGGGTGACAAACCCGCCATTGCCTCCCTGAAAACGGGCGAAACAAAGGACGTTTCCTTCCGCGTGAAAGCCACCGAAACGACCGGCGAAGGCACGCTCGCCGCCACGCTCTCCGTCGGCGCGGAAAAACGCACGGAATCGGTCTACCTCACGGTCCGCCAGCCCAACCCGCCGCAGACCGTCACGACCTTCGCGACCGTGGCTCCCGGCAAGGATTTCACTCTCGATCCGGCCGCCGGTTTCATGTCCGTGCAGAACGCCTTCCTCACCGTCTCCGCCTCGCCCGCGCTCGGCGTGAAGGACGCGCTCGACTGGCTCAACGAGTATCCCTACGGCTGCCTGGAGCAGACCGTTTCCGGCGCGTTCCCGTTCATCGCGGTCCAGCCGCTGGTGAAGGCCGGCCTCCTCGACGCCGAGATCGCGAAGACCATGCAGCCGAAGGTCCCGGCCGCCTACGCCCGCATCCTGAACATGATGGCCGGCGACGGCGCGTTCGCCATGTGGCCGGACGTCCGCGACGAATGGCCCGAAGGCACAGTCTACGCCGCGCACTTCATTTTCGAGGCCGCAGCCGCGAAGCTGATCACCGTGGACGACGCGGTCAAACGTGACGTCACCGCCTATCTGCTCCGCCTCGCGAACACCGCCGGCAAGTACACGCCCGAGCTCCGCGCCTACGCCGCCTACGTGCTGGCATCCGCCGGAAACAAGGACTTCGTGATCCCGGCGCGAAACGTCCTCGCCGGAAGCAAGCCCGGATTCGCGCAGTTCCTGGCCGCCGCCGCCCTGATCCGCGGCGGGTACGCCGGGGAAGGCGCGGAACCCCTCCGCCAGTCGCTCGCCAATTCCGCGTGGCTCTACGACAAGTCGCCCGCGGCAGGTGTGAACGACACCGCATCCCGCGCCGGCATGGCGCTCGACATTCTCATGAAGTGCGATCCGAAGGGGAACAAGGACGCCGCCGCCAAGCTCGCGGCCTTCCTCGCCGGACGCATCCGCCAGGACGGCAACTGCTGGGGCACCACGCAGTCCAACGCCTGGGCCGCCATGGGCCTTGCGGCGTTCGCGGAATACTACCCGCCCGCCGACATGTCCGGCGTCATGACCGCGGCCGACCGGACCAGACACGAACTCGCCGGCAAAACCGTGCACGGATTCGTCCTCGCGAATAAGGGCGCGAACACCGTTTCGAACTCCGGCAGCGCGGACTTCTTCGTCCAGACGGTCGTGAAGGGCGTGCCGAAGGATGCCCAGACCGCCTCCGGCCCGATCAAACTGAAACGCGAATTCTTCGACGAAAACGGCAACCCCGTCACCTCGCTCAAGCACGGCGAACTCGCGTTCGTACGCATCACGGCGGACGCCCCCGGCGTGGTCGAAAACCTCGTTCTCTCCGACATCCTCCCCGCAGGGCTTGAAATTGAAGACGATGCGCTCGCCACGCGCGCAAGCGCCTCCGGCCGCATCCCGAACAAGATCAAGCTCGCCAAATACTGCGAGTTCAGCCGTACAGAAAAACGTGACGACCGCTTCCTCGCGTTCGGTACGCTCTACGATTCCGCATACGCCATCTACACCGTCCGCGCCGTCACACCCGGCAAGTTCAGGATTCCTGCCGTCCACGCGGAAGCCATGTACGATCCAGACATGAACGGCACGTTCGTCCCGCCCGCCGGGCAGGACGTCTTCGAGGTGAAATGAGGGGCCATTTCCGAACATTCCTCAACAGGAAAGCCGTTCGCATTGCCGCGGCGGCTTTCCTCGTTTTGACCGCGGCCGCCCTCGCGGTCTGGTTCGTCGCGCCCTATTGCGTGGCCGACCCTATGATTCGCCTGCGGGAGATCACGCCCGCTCACGCCTACCTCGACCGCAACGGCAAACCGGTGTTCTACGAGACCACGCACGACTACGAGTGGCGGTTCCCGGTCACGCTGGACGAGATCGCACCGTGCGCCATCGACATCATGCTGTCCGCCGAGGATTACGCGTTCTACGAGCACGGCGGCGTTGATTATTCCGCGATCCTGCGGGCGCTGTGGCAGGACGTCCGCAACCTGAAGATCATCTCCGGCGCCTCGACCATCACCATGCAGCTGGCCGGATTCGCTCTGGTCGACCACCGGCCGAGCCTGATCCGCAAGTTCAAGCAGGCCGCGATGGCCCGCCGCCTGGAACAGCTTTACACGAAGGACGAGATCCTGACCGAGTACCTGAACCGCATCCCCTGCGGCGGCAAGATCTACGGCATTGAGGCGGCGGCGCGGTTTTATTTCGGGCTCCACGCGTCCCAGCTCAACCGCGCCGAGGCTGCGCTGCTCTGCGGCATCCCGCAGAAGCCGAACCGTTACAACCCGAAGTTCTACCCCGAGGCGGCGAAGAAACGCCAGAAGATCGTGCTCGACCTGCTCGTGCATCACAGGCTCATCACGGCGGACGAGGCGAAGACAATCTACGACTCCGAACCGCTCCGCTACCGCGATTTCTCCCAGCCCGCCGACTTCGAGTTCAAGGCCGCCCCGGACGAGGCGATCTTCGCCGTCCGCCGCGCCCGCGCCGAAAAGGCCGCCTCGGGCTGGTCCCCTGCGCAAGGCGAAGCGGTCCGGAGCACGATCGACGCGGATTTTCAACGGGACGTGCTCTCCATTCTGAGACGCCGTCGGGATGCGCTGTCCGGGGTCCGCGACGCCGCCGCGGTCGTGCTCGACAACGAGTCCGGCGAAGTGCTGGTGTTCCTCGGCACGCTGGACTTCACCGCCCCGGAAGATGGCCAGTTCAACGCCGCCAGTTCGGTCCGGTCCGCCGGATCCACGCTCAAACCGTTCCTTTACGCCGAGGCCGTCGAGGGCGGGCTCATCTCCGTCGATACGCGTCTGCTGGACGCCCCGGTCCGATTCGGCAACTATTCGCCCGGCAACTTCGACGGTTCGTTCCGCGGCCCGGTGAAAGCCTCCTACGCCCTCGCCCACTCTCTGAACACCCCGGCCATCCGCCTGGCCGCCTCGCTCGGCGAAGGGCGCATGACCGACCTCGCAATCCGCCTCGGGATCCTCGGCCCGCAACGCCGCGCGGGCAATTACGGACTCGCCATGGCGCTCGGCAGCGCGGGCCATACGCTCCTCGACCTGACGAACGCCTACCGCGTGCTCGCATCTGGCGGCATCCTGCGCCCGGTCCGATTCATGCACGCCGGCGAGGCGTCCGTCACGGAGGGGAAACAGGTCTTCTCCAAAGGGACCAGCCAGCTGATCCTGCGGATGCTGACCTCGCTTCCGCTCGCCGGATTCGAGGGGACTGCCGCATGGAAGACAGGTACCAGCAACGGCCTTCGCGACGCATGGTGTTTCGCCTGCACGGAAACGCTCACGGTCGGCGTCTGGTTCGGCAACAAGGACGGTTCCGCCTCGGAAGACCTGGTCGGCGGGACCGCCGCCGCGCCCGCGGCCGGGGAAATCCTTTCGCTCGCCGCCTCGCGGTACGACCTGACGCCGTTCCGCAGCGCCTGGCCGCCGGAAGACGCGCTGGAAGCCTTCGAAATGTGCGCGGCAAGCGGCCTGACCGCCTCGCCGGACTGCAAGGACACGGAAGAATCCATGAAGCCCGCCGGAATCCCCCTCGCCGTCTGCAAATCGTGTTCGCCCGGCGCGGCCGCGGAAAAGGCGTTCCGCATCATCTCGCCCATGCCTTCCGTGTACGTCGCGGAAGACGGCGCATCGGTCAGTCTGGACCTGAACGCCGGTCCCGGGGTGCAGTGGTTCGTCGACGGCGAATTCCGCGGCGAAATCACGGGAAAGCAGGCTTTCGTTCCGGGAATGCACCGCGTGGACGCTGTTCGCACGGAAGATTCCGCGACCGACTCCGTCGTTTTCACGGTCACGCAGAAAAAATAAGGGGCCCCTGTTCGGGGCGGATATCTTTTCCGCAGACAGGCGAAAAGCCGCCGGACACACGAAAAAGAGGTGCCCGGAACCATCTTTTCCGGCTTTTTTTATTAAAAAGATAAAAAAACCTTTTGCTTTTTCAGCAAGGCGGGCTATATTGAGTGAAGCATTTTTGTTTTCGAACCCCAAATTGAATTGAAAGTGAACGAAAAACATGTCGGAACAACCGATTGACGCCTGTATGGAAAAAATCGTCAGCCTGTGCAAACGGCGCGGCTTCGTATTTCAGAGCTCCGAAATCTACGGCGGCTTCAACGGCTTCTGGGACTACGGTCCCTACGGAATCGCCCTGAAGCGTGCTGTGGAACGCCAGTGGTGGCTCTACATGGTCGAAAAACGCAACAACGTGGTCGGCCTGGACTCCTCCATCATCTGCCACCCGAAAGTCTGGAAAGCATCCGGACACGTCGACCGTTTCGGCGACATCATGTGCGACTGCAAGCAGTGCAAGACGCGCTTCCGCGTGGATCAGATGCCCGATCCGACCACCTGCACGAACTGCGGCTCGAAGGACCTGACCCCGCCGCGCGAGTTCAACCTGATGATGAAGACCTACGTCGGCCCCGTGTTCGACGAGGAGCACATCGCGTACCTCCGCGCCGAGACCTGCCAGCCGATCTTCCTCGACTTCCACTCCATCCGAATCGCCACGCGCATGCAGCTGCCCTTCGGCATCGCCCAGGTCGGCAAGGCGTTCCGCAACGAGATCACGCCCCGCATGTTCACGTTCCGCTCCCGCGAATTCTCACAGATGGAAATGGAGTTCTTCTGCGCGGACGAAGGCTCGATGGAATGGTTCGAGTACTGGCGTCAGGAACGCTGGAACTTCTACCTGAACGTGCTGAAGTTCCCGACCGAAAAGCTCCATCTGCATCCGCATGACAAGCTGGCCCACTACGCCAAGGCAGCCGTCGATATCGAATACGAATTCCCGTTCGGCTGGGGCGAACTCGAAGGCATCCACCACCGCGGCACCTGGGACATGTCCCAGCATCAGCAGTTCTCCGAGCAGGACCTCCAGTACCTCGACCAGACCAACAACACGCGTTATCTGCCGACCGTCGTCGAGACCTCCGTCGGCCTCGACCGAATGGTCCTCGCCGTGCTCTGCAACGCCTACGACGAAGACCGCGCCCCGACGCAGAAGGAAGGCATGGAGGACGACGTCCGCGTGGTGCTCCACTTCCCCGCCACCATCGCCCCCGTTCAGGTCGCGTTCCTCCCGCTCTCCAAGAAGCTCAACCAGAACGCGCAGGACCTGCAGGCGAAATTCCTCGGCCGCTACCGCACCGAGCTGGATGTGACCGGCAACATCGGCAAGCGCTACCGCCGCCAGGACGAGATCGGCACGCCGTACTGCGTCACGTTCGACTTCGATTCGCTCGAAGACAACGCCGTGACCGTGCGCGAACGCGACTCGATGGCGCAGGAGCGCATTCCGATTGACAATCTGCGCGCCTACCTCGACGAGAAGGTCCTCGACTGAGCACATTCTGACACGGGAAAACGGAGACGACAGGACCATGAAAGGCGCAAAACAAATCCTGCTTGCGGGCTTCGCCGCCCTCTGCATGGTCCTGTCCGCGTGCCACAACCCGATTTCGGGGGAAGCTTTTTCCAACAGAGCCCCGCTGGTCATCTCTCCCGAACCGCTGACCTCGCTTTCCTACACGGCCGACTACACGCAGGACGGCGCCCTGCCCTTCACCTGCGAGGTGCTAATGCGCTCGGACGACATGATCCGCCGCAACTACGTCTGGAAGGACGAAAAAGGCGCGGAAAAGAAGGTCTCCGTCGTCATCAGCGGCGCGGAAGTGATCAGGTCGGAAGACGGAAAGTCTGTTCCCGCAAAGGATACCGACGCCGCGATGGCGAGACTGTACTCCCGGCTCATTCTGAATCCCGCCTCGGTCATCGAATCCGCGTTCGACATCGCACGCGGAGAAGATACAAACACATCCCGTCCCGTCTGTTTCTGGCATCTGGACCTTGCGGATGTTCCCTGTACGGGAGAATATCTCGTGGCAACCGACACGGAAACGGGTCGCTGGGTCGTCCTCTATGTCCAAAAGACCTACGATTCCGACACGGTTTTCTCCACAAAATTCCAGGAATACAAAACGGAATCCGGCGTGACGTATCCTTCGCGCATCGTCAGCTCGACCGACGGCGGCGCGCCCGTCACCTGCACCATCCGTGACGTCAAGATCAATCCCGAACTCTCCGAGGAGCTCTTCCGACTCCCATCCACCAACTGACACAACAACGCTTTTCAGCTTCAACAACAGGATATCCCCATGAAACTCCAGAACTTCCTCCTCCTGACCGGACTCGCCGCCGGCCTCATGACCGTCTCCTGCCAGTCGTCCACGGAAAAAGAAGCCGAAGAATTTTTCGGAAGGCCGGCTCCCAACAGGGCAAAGGCCGAGGCTCAGGAACAGATCGACGCCGACTATTATGCCATGGTCAACGCGCACATCGACCGCAGACTGCAGCAGTACAACGAGAAAGAGGAAGTGAAGCAGCCCCTCTTCATTTCCAGAGAGGCCAGGGATGAATTCCAGCAACTGTCCTTCATCAAGACGGCGGAACAGATCAGCCTGCTGTCCATCGACTTCTCCGGGGCCGACTTCGCCCTGAACCTCGTCTTCGACCGCGAATCCAGGACCCTCTCGCGCACCGTCGGCGGCCAGTCGGAAACGTTCTCGTTCGCGCCCTTTACGAACGGTGTCCAGCCCGACATCCCCTACGATGCACGCATCCTTTACGCGTTCGCCACAGACTTCAACCGCATCGCGGACTCCGTGACGCTCCGCTGCTTCGAGAAACTCGACCAGGGAGAAAATCCCGGAATCGCCCAGATCGAGAATGAGGCGAACATCGACGAGAAGGGCAGGAAGATCGACAAGAACTTCGTCGAAATCAAGCCGAAAATCGTCACCGAGCCGCTGGAATTCCGCATCGACAAGCGCTGGTGCCAGTGCTACGACGTGAAGCTGAAAAGCATCTGCGCCCCCGCCGTTTCCATGGCCGTTTTCGTCAACAACCTCGAAAAGACCATCTCCCGCCTCGACATCACCTTCGACGACGGCACCACGGACGCCTACAACGTCGACTGGCGTGAACAGGACGGCATCGTGCTCCCGCGTGTAATCATCCGCCAGAGCGACAACGAAGTCTTCTTCCGCGAAGACGCCAAAGTCATCCTCGTGTCCGACCGCAAGGCCGCTGCCGCGGCCGCGGAGGCCGAAGCAGCGGCACAGGCGGCGGATCAGGCTGCGGACGAGGAAGCCGCGTCGGAGGAATCCGGTGAAGAGGAAATGATCGAGATCGACGCGTCCAAAGACGCCTCCGCAGACTTTGACGACGCGGATGACTTCGGCGAATTCGACGAATAACCGGCACTCCGCCTCCGCTCAGAACCGCCCGTCCGCCACGGCTCCCGGCTTCGGCCCGGATCGCTGGAAAAACGGGCGGTTTTTTGTGGGTATCTCTATTCATTCAAACGGATGGATTTTCAGCAGATGGGCAAACAGGACAATGCAGGAAGATTTGAGCGTGGCTACCTGAAGGTAACCACCGAAAATCTTCCCAATTGGAATTTGCCCGGATGCGAAAAGCCGCCGGAAATCAATGAATAGAGGCGCCCATGTGTCCTTTCCACTTCTTTTCGCCCGATTTGCGGTTGACTTTTCCGAAGATGGATGTATCTTATTCTATTCTAACACAAACGCCTGATATCAACACTCACGAACCGAAAGGATTTTCAACGTGAAACTCATCGTCGACGCAAGCAATCTCCAGGGGCGGATCAGCCGCCATGTCTACGGCCAGTTCTCCGAACATCTCGGACACTGCATCTACGACGGCCTGTACGTCGGGGAAAAATCGAAGATTCCGAACATCGACGGCGTCCGCAAGGATGTGATCGAAGTCCTCCGCAGGATTCAGATCCCGAACCTCCGCTGGCCCGGCGGCTGCTTCGCCGACTGCTATCACTGGCGCGACGGCATCGGTCCGCGCTCCAAGCGCCCGTGCATCGTGAACGACACCTGGGGCGGCGTCACCGAGGACAATTCCTTCGGCACCCACGAATTCCTGCGTTTCTGCGAGCTCATCGGCGCGGAACCGTACATCAACGGCAACGTCAGCAGCGGCACCGTGCAGGAAATGTCCCAGTGGATCGAATACCTGAACGCCAAGGTCCAGGGCCCCATGACCGAGCTCCGTCGCAAGAACGGCCGCAAGGAGCCCTGGGGCGTCAAGTTCTGGGGATTCGGCAACGAACCGTGGGGCGACGGCCACATGCGCCCCGAGTACTACGCCGACCAGTTCCGCCGCTACACCACTTACGCCCGCGACTACGGTGACACCAAGCTCGTCCGCATCGCGGCAGGCGCCAATGGCGGCGACATGGATTGGACCGAAGTCCTGATGAAGAGCGCCGGACAGTGGCTCGACGCCGTCACGCTCCACTACTACACCGTACCGGGCGTCTGGGAGCACAAGGGCTCCGCCACCAAGTTCGACGTGCCCGAATACTATACCACGCTTGAAAAGGCCGCCGCCATCGAAGGCATCATCGCCAAGCAGTCCGTCATCATGGACAAGTACGATCCCGAAGGCCGCGTCGGCCTCTTCGTCGACGAATGGGGCACCTGGTTCGACGTCGAGGAAGGCACAAACCCGGGCTTCCTCCACCAGCAGAACACCATGCGCGACGCCATGGTCGCCGCGATCTCGCTGAATACCTTCCACCGTCACAACCGCCGCGTGCGCATGGCGAACATCGCCCAGCTCGTGAACGTGCTTCAGGCCATGATCCTGACCGAGGGCGAAAAGATGCTCGTCACCCCCACCTGCCACGTCTTCGACCTCTACAAGGTCCACCAGGACGCCGACCGCGTCGAGACCTTCGCGCAGGCCGCCCCGATCGACGGCTGCAAGCTCTCTGCCGTCACGCACACAGCATCCGTCAAGGACGGCGTCCTGCACGTCAGCGCCGCCAACATCTCCGCGGACAAGGCCCTCCCGGTCGAGCTCGAAGCCTGGGGATTCGACGCCGCGTCCGTCTCCGGCGAAATCCTCGGCGACGGCGACATCCACGCCCTCAACACCTTCAAGAAGCCCAACGCAGTCAAGCCGCGCAAGCTCGACCTCGTCGTCAAGGGCGGCAAGGTCCTCTTCGAGCTTCCCGCCTGCTCCGTTGCCACGCTCACCTTCAAACCCGCCGCCGCGAAGAAGGCCCCGGCGAAGAAGGCCGCGAAAAAGGCTTCGAAATAATCCGAAAACAACGAACCGTTACAGGAACCTCCGGTCGCCTATGAGACACGCAAACCAAACCGCGCAATGCACGCCGTCGCAGGTTGCCGCAATGCGCCGTCGCCCCCTCCTCCGCACCCGGAGGTTCGCAGCATTTCTCCTCCTCCCTGCCCTCCTGATGCTTGCCTCGGCCTGCTCCCCAGTCGATTCCGCCGGGACCATCCCCCGCTCCGACGTCCGCGCGCCGCTCAAGCCGCACCGCCTCACGGTCATCACCGACATGCTCTTCGAATACGGCAGCAACCCGGTCGAAAAGAAGACGGTCAATATCCCGGAAGGCGAATACATCTTCGAGGGCCAGGACGACATTTTCATGTATTTCCGTTCGACGGAACCGCTCGAATACCGTGTCAACCACAAGGAAGGCTATGCCGACGGCTTTTTCCAGATGGGCGGAATCGCGCTTGCCGCACCCTCGCAATGGGACAAGGTGAAATACCCCGTCTGCACCTACATTGACGGCGAGGACCAGAGCCAGAAACGCCTGACATGCCCTCTGGACCCCGCGTTCTTCATCGACAAACGCGGCTTCGAGTGGGACAGCGACTTCGACGCGGAATGATAAACCGGCCGAACAGAAAAAGCCGCATCAGGACCGCTGTTTTCTTCGCAGCGGCATTCTTGTTCGTTCTTTCAGGATGCGGCAGAAGGATTGATTACGGCCTTCCGGCAACACCGATTGAGTTTCATACCGGTACATTTGTAAATCCCGCCGATTCCGATGACACTTACCTCTCCATCGAATATGACGGGAGGACCTACATCATGTACGGGACTCTGAAGAGCAGGATCGACGGCGACGACCTCGGCAAATGCCTGGGGTATGTCGTTCAGGACGGTACGGTCATGAAAGATACTCGGATTTTCCTCCTGAATGCGGATCCGGATGCAAACTATCTTGTTCGCTTCTCAATCGGGGGTATCATGGATCAGCCCGACTTTTTCAGGGCGCTTGATACGAAGGGAAAAACGATCAGCACGCCGCCGCACATCGAAAACTTGGGGTCTTCTTACTGGAAATAACAGGGGTTTTCATTCGGACACGTGCTCTCGCGTAGCAGAGCACTTCTTCATCACACATTGTGTGTCGCGGAGCAGAGCACTTCTTCAGCACCGTTTGCGGTGAAAAATGGAGCGGGCGACCGGAATCGAACCGGCGTAGCCAGCTTGGGAAGCTGGAGCATAACCATTTTGCTACGCCCGCATA
>Ga0265301_10003063_pt1 | contig 18225 bp, 18 predicted proteins | sample AusTroGonzalo_MG_2_FD_193488 | JGI IMG/M metagenome (GOLD analysis project Ga0265301, IMG submission 193488) | Bovine rumen microbial communities from tropical cattle in Woodstock, Queensland, Australia - Gonzalo_04 | ecosystem: Host-associated > Mammals > Digestive system > Stomach > Rumen ... | reverse complement strand
CAGTGTGCTTGCCCTCACCGAACTTGCCTGCGAAACCACCCTGAGCGGTGTCGTACTTCAGAAGGTGAGCCAACATCTTCGGGCTGGTCAAGTCGTTGATTGCAACTACCTCATAACCCTCAGCTTCGAACATCTGACGGAAAGCCAGACGACCAATACGGCCAAAGCCGTTAATTGCTACTTTTGTCATAATTGTGTAATAATTTAAGTTATTTGTGTATTATTTTTTGTTTTTAATCAATTGCGGCTACAAAGTTACTGCTTTTTTTGCATATATGCAAATATTTTTGTATTTTTTTCTTATTTTCTGCCAAAATCAGCAGGAATTTCCCCCCAAGCCTTTGTATCCCACTTATAGATGGGGGTGCTCCAAGTGTTATCATGGAGCCACATTTCGGCTTTTCGAACCATAAGGAAGAGATCTTGGTTGGAGACATTCCACTCTATTTTCGTTTTGCAACGCTTCTCTCGGAGCCATGCGAGTGCGGTCACACTATCGGTATAAATGACCCAATTGAGGTTGTATTTCTTGATGTAAGCGAGTCCGAGAACGAGCGCGAGGAACTCTCCGATGTTGTTGGTTCCTTGCCGGAATGGTCCACGATGGAATACTTCGGTACCGGTATCGACAATGACTCCCCGGAACTCCATGATACCCGGGTTTCCGCTACATGCGGCATCAACCGCCAAAGCCGGTAATATAGGTTTAGCAGTGTGAGGGGAATTCGCCATATTCTTCAAAGGTATAATTGAGGAAGTCATTCATCGGCTTGGCAGCCTTTGCAATATCGATGAGATGATCCATGAAATCGGGAGCACACACATCGCTGTCACTTAGCGGCGTAGAGAAGGTGTACATCTTGTGTTTCAACCATTCGGCGTGCACAAAGTCCGGATCAAAACCGGCAGGCACTTTCCTGAGACCCGAATTCCAGAAATCATCAAAGTCCTGTGCGAAATATTTCTGCCACTGTTTTGAAGCCATGACCTCTTCTACTTCTTCGTAATTGGCTTCTATCTCCGTTCGCAGCGCTTTGAGCAATTCTTTTCCGGGATCCCAGATACCACCGGAGAAAGCACATTGTCCCGGTTGGATATGCACATAAAAACATCCGCGCATGGATTTGCGTCCCCAAGTCTTAGGTTGTCCGGGTACTCCGGGAGCGGGACAACATCCGAAATATTCTTTGTAAGGACGTTTGTCGGGAGAAAAACGAATATCGCGATATATTCGCCAAACGCAATCTTTGGGTTGAAGGACAGCGAGTTGGGGATCTACTTCCGCCGAGAGACGGCGAAGGTATTCCGCACAAAAGGCAAGGAACTGCCGATTGCATTCCAAGTACCACTCTTTGTGTTCATTAAACCACTCACGGTCATTATGAACAGAGAGTTCCCGTAAAAAATCTAAAATCTCTTTCATCTATTTGTTGTATTCCGCCCGGGAATCGAACCCGGATTTGAGCTTTAGGAGAGCCCCGTTCTATCCATTGAACTAGCAGAACCCTATTACAATTTCGCCATGCAGCGTCTTAGCCCGTCGAGCCAATAGGGGATCTCGGCACCGAAGGTCTTCTTGAACTTCGATTTGTCGAGTACGCTATAGTGGGGACGGGGTGTTTTGTATTGATATTCTTCCGATAAAATCGGGCGAACATGGCATTTTTGGATACCTGCCAAGGCGTGAATTGCGAGCGTAAAATCATACCACGAGCAAACGCCTTCGTTGGTAAAATGATATATTCCCGGGTGCCAAACAGGTGATTCGATGACGGTAAAAATCGCACTTGCCAAATCGGCGGCATAGGTAGGTGTACCTATCTGGTCAAAGACCACGCCGAGCGTGTCTTTCTCTTGACCGAGCCGGATCATCGTTTTGACGAAGTTATTTCCGAAAGAGGAATAAAGCCAAGCCGTACGAAGGATGACCGCTTCAGGGCAAGAGGCAAGCAGATTTTTCTCGCCTTCATATTTCGTGATGCCATAGATCGTATGGGGCGCTACGGGATCTGTTTCGCGGAGCGGCAGATGTTCATCGCCAGAGAACACGTAATCCGTGGACACATGAATAACGCGTATACCTTGACTTCCCAGTACGGAGAGAGCATCGGCGTTAATTTTCATCGCTGTAGCTTCGTCCTCTTCCGCCTTATCCACATTGGTATATGCAGCACAATTGACAATGAGGTCTATCTTGTTTTTTTCTACGAAAGCCGCAACAGCTTTGGAATCGGTGATATCTAATTCCTCCACATCAGTGAAGAAATAGCGATGCTTCGTATGTTGCGCACTTAATACGCGCATCTCGTTGCCTAATTGGCCGTTACTGCCTGTTACGAGTATATTCATCGAATGTAGGGTGTTTGGTGTCTTTGGTACTAATTATGCGCACTTCCTCGGGAATCCGCCAATCGATAGCAAGTTTGGGGTCGTTGAGAAGGATACCTCCTTCGGCTTCGGGGTGGTACACATTATCACATTTATAGGTAAAGATAGCACTTTCGCTGAGGACGGAGAATCCGTGAGCAAACCCTTTGGGGATAAAGAATTGCCGTTTATTCTCTTCGCTCAGTTCAACGCCGTACCACTGTCCATAGGTAGGACTATCCGGTCGCAAATCAACCGCTACATCCAATACTCTTCCTACGGTGCAGCAAACGAGTTTGGCTTGCTCGTAAGGCGGTTTCTGGAAGTGCAGACCGCGTACTACGCCGTATGAGGAACAGGATTGGTTATCCTGCACAAAAATGGTGTCAATGCCGGCTTTGCGGTAACGCTCCTCGTTATAGGTCTCCACAAAATACCCGCGCGCGTCACGGAATACTTGGGGTTCGATGACCAACAATCCTTCGATAGGTGTTTTAATGATTTCCATATTGATTTTTCAAAAAAGCGTACAAAGGTACAACTTTTTTTTGATATATGCAAATTTATTTTGCATTAGATTATTTTTCTCATACAAATATGCGGAATATCTGCCTTAGGGATGATAAATGGTGTAGAGAAGGTGGGCATCGACGAGATCGTACGTAGAAGGAAGCGGGATTGAGGGAGCAGGAACACCATCGGAGACAGTGAGTTCGGGGGCAATTTCGATGTGAATCTCGTCCCAGAGGCCGGTGGAGAGGATGTGGGAAAGGAGGGTAGTGCCGCCTTCGACCAGCACGGAATGGATGTTACGGGAGGCGAGATCGGTGAGGATGAACGGCCAATCGGTGCGGTCACGATAGACAATTGTCTCGGATTCATCGGAAAAAATCCGCGCATCGGGAGGCAGGATATGATGGCGATCGAGGGTGATACGAACGGGATTCCGTCCCTCCCAATGCGTATTGAGGAGACGGGGGTTATCGAGCAGGACTGTGCGTGTACCGACCATGATCGCCATGTTCTCCGCACGCATCTTATGCACAATCTCTTTAGTGGCAGGTGTGGATATTTTGAGCGGAGTTCCGCTTGTGCGTTTTATGTCGATGAAACCGTCGGAAGTTTGTGCCCATTTGAGGATGACGTAGGGTCTGTGCTTCTCGTGGAGGCAGAGGAAGCGTTTGTTGAGTTCGCGGCATTGTGGTTCAAGGACACCGACGATGACTTCGATGCCGGCATCTCTCAACATTTGTACTCCTTTTCCGGCGACAAGCGGGTTCGGATCCAGCATTCCGACCACAACGCGTTTTACGCCTTTTTCGATGATAAGTTTGGCGCATGGAGGCGTTTTGCCGTAATGGGAACAGGGTTCGAGGGAAACGAACAGGGTTGTCTCTTGATAGTTGACATTTGGCAGTTGGTCGGCGTTACGGAAACAGTTGACCTCCGCATGCGGGCCACCAAAGCGTTCATGCCATCCTTCGGCGAGGACGGTTTCATCGGAATCGCGCACAAGAAGTGCTCCAACCATGGGGTTCGGGGCTACATAATACTCCCCGCGACGCGCGATTTCAATACAACGTGCAATATAATTTGCGTATATCATTTTTTTTTAGTACCTTTGCAGCGTGAAAGATAAAATACGTTCAATAGCAGCGCAATTAGCGTCCGTTTATCCGCCCGATGAAGCGGAGGCGTTAGCGTGGTGGATAGCGGAGGAGACGAGTGGTCTGAGCCGCTCCGAATTGCTTTTCGGGTGCAAAGATACAACTTTTTTGCGAAATACGCAAGAAATTATTACACGTTTGTTGCATTTTGAGCCAATTCAGTACATTTTCGGTCATACTTTATGGAACGGATTGGACTTGAAGGTCAATTCAGCGACCCTGATTCCCCGACCGGAGACGGCAGAGTTAGTGGAACAAATTTCAAATTTCTTATCCCAAGGGAACGATTATTTCAAATTTCAAATTTCAAATTTTCCCATACGGGTATTGGATGTAGGAACGGGGAGCGGATGTATTGCAATTGCGCTGAAGAAGAGGCATCCCGAATGGGAAGTAACGGGCATTGATGTTTCCGAAGAAGCGATAGCGGTTGCGAAAGAAAATGCGGTACGAAACGGGGTAGAAGTAGGGTTCGAGCAAATGGATATTTTCTCCGATGAAATCGAGAGAATCGGCACTTTTGACATCGTTGTGAGCAACCCTCCTTACATCTGCGAACAGGAGAAGGCAAGCATGCGGAAAAATGTGTTGGAATACGAGCCGGCGAGTGCGCTTTTTGTTCCGGACAATGACCCGTTGGTTTTCTATAGACGGATTGCGGAGTTGCGTTTGGGTAGTTATCTGTTTTTTGAGATCAATGAGGCGTTTGCGAGCGAGATGGAAGCGTTATTGGAAGAAAAAGGATATACCGGCGTACAAGTTTTTCGCGATATTTACGGCAAATCCCGCATAATTCAAGGTATAAAATCAGCCTAAATGCAAAAATATTTGCATATTTGAAAAAAAAGCAGTACTTTTGTACCCAAATTTGCGTTTTATGAAAAAGAAAGCGATCGTATATGTATGTCTGGCCGGTTTTTTGTTGTGCGGGTGTCAGGCATTGGAGAAGAAGCAGCAGGCAGGTGCAGCAGTAGAGTTGCACGGTCAATATCTGTACTATTCGACGTTAGACTCATTGACTTTGGGTTTGAACAGCGAGGACAGTTTGCGTGTTGCGGAGCAGTATATCCGTCAATGGGCGCAGGACATTCTGCTGTATAACAACGCTATGTCTCACCGCAACGAGCAGATTGAGTCAATGGTAGATGACTATCGTCGGACTTTATACGCGCAGGCGTACGAGCGACGGCTGGTGGATCGCCGGATGCCGAAGGCTGTTGCCGATTCGACCGTTGAGGCACTCTATGCGCAGATGCCGGATCGGTTCAAGTTGAGCGAGAGTATTATGCAGGGTATGCTGGTCGTTGTGCCGAGCGACGCGCCGAACATCGCCAAGTTACGCAAATGGATGACCCAAGTGAAGGGCGAGGACACAGAAGAAGACAGCAAAATCCTCGATGAAATCGAGAAATATGCGTATCAAAACGCTTCGGGATACGAGTTGTTTACCGACCGCTGGAAGACGACGACGGAGATGATGTCGCATATGCCTATAGAGCGTACGGAACTGGAGAACAAGTTGAAATACAAGAACCAAATAGAAGTTACCGATTCAACGAAGACATTTATTTTGCAAGTAATCTCCAAGCGTATGCGCGGGGAAGCGATGCCGGTAGAGTACTCACGGCCGCAGATAGAGAAGATTATTCTGAACGAGCGTGAGGTGACGTTTCTGCAAGAAGAACGCGAAAGGCTGTACAGAGAAGCGATTGAGACAAAAAAGATAAACTTCTTTGATTGACGATTGAAGAATGAAGATTGACGATTGAAGAATGAAGATTGAAGATTGAAGAATGAAGATTGACGATTGAAGAATGAAGATTGAAGATTTATGGATATGAAAAGATATATTTTTCTTTTGGCATTGACGCTGAGTGTGGGTATTCAGGCGCAGGGAGTGATAGACGAGGTGATTTGGGTAGTAGGCGACGAGGCTATTTTGCGCAGCGAGGTAGAAGAAGAGCGCATCCGTGCGCAGTACGAGGGTCAGCAGATTCCCGGCGATCCTTATTGCGTTATTCCGGAGCAGTTGGCGGTTCAGAAACTATTTCTGCATCAGGCTGAATTGGACTCGATTGAGGCGAATGAATCGAGTGTGAGTCACCAGGTAGATATGCGGTTGAATTACTACATCAACCAGATCGGTTCGAAAGAGAAAATGGAGGAGTATTTCCGCAAGCCAACCAGCGAGATCCGCGAGGAGATGATGACGATGATTCGCAACCAGATGATCATCCAGCAGATGCAGCAGAAGTTGACTTCGAGCATCAAGCCGACTCCTGCCGAGATACGCCGTTATTACAACTCGCTGCCGATCGATTCGATTCCGATGATGCCGGCGCAGGTGGAGGTACAGATCGTGAGTTTTGAGCCTCCGGTGCCTATTGAGGAAACGGAGCGTATCAAAGCGCGTTTGCGTGAGTTCACGGAGCGTGTGCAAAACGGGAGTGCGGATTTCAGTATGTTGGCGCGTCTTTATTCGGAGGATACCGAGAGTGCCAAGCGCGGCGGAGAGTTAGGATTTGTGGGCAAAGGTCAGTTAGTGCCTGAGTTTGCGGAAGTCGCATTTAACCTGAACGATCCGAAGCGTGTGAGCCGTGTTGTGCAGACCGAATACGGGTATCATATCATCCAGTTGATTGAGAAAAAAGGCGATCGCGTCAATTGCCGGCATATACTGCTTCGTCCGCGTATCAGCGCAACAGACAAGGTTAACGCCCTCGAGCGTCTGGACAGCATTCGTCAACTGATCACCAGCGACAGCCTTCTTTTCGAGCATGCAGTGCTGCAATTCTCGGAAGACAAGAACACGGTAATGAACGCAGGTTTGATGATTAATCCGAATACAGGAAGCAGTCGATTCGAGTATCAGGAGCTGGCACCGGAGATTGCGAAACAGATTTATAATCTGCAGGAAGGCGATGTGTCACAACCGTTCGTGATGATGGATCCGGAGAAGAACCGTGAGGTATGCGCTATTGTGAAGCTGAAGAAGAAAACCGATGTTCACCGAGCCAATCTGACCGATGATTTCCAGACGATTAAGGGTATGTTAGAGGCTAAGAAAGGGGCAGAGTTACTGCACGATTGGATTTTGCAGAAACAGAAAGCGACGTTCGTGCAAATAGCTCCCGAATGGCAGGGTTGCGATTTCGAGTATCCGAATTGGATTCACTAAGTGGGTTAAAATGGTTTTTCTGCGAAAAACGTTATATGGTTTGATGGTTTGTTTCGTTGCTGTTAGTGCAGCGGGACAGAAGATGGTATATCTGGAGCGGGCGGAGAATCTGAATTTTGACGAGAAACGGATTGCAGACGCGCAGATACTAACGGGCGATGTCGTGTTCCGACACGAGGAAGCGATGATGTATTGCGACAGCGCGTATTTCTACGAAGGGACTAACTCGTTAGACGCATTCGGCCACGTGCGTTTTGAACAGGGGGATACGTTACAGGGTTTTTGCGACAAGCTGTTCTATGACGGCAACACGAAGTTAGCGCGTATGCGGCGTCATGTGAAGCTGATTCACGGCAGGGCAGACGAGAACCCGACCATTCTGACGACGGACAGCCTGAACTATGACCGCGCAGCAGGTGTAGCTTATTACTACTCGGGAGGCGAGGTACGGGATACGCTAAACACGTTGGTTTCCGTTCGCGGCAAGTACCGTACGGAGACAAAACAGGCCGTTTTCAGCCAAGAGGTAGTGCTGACGAATGCCAATTTTGTGCTGACGAGTGACACGCTGCTCTATAACACGGAGACAAAAGTGACAGATATCGTTAGCCCGACGACCATTCTGTATGAAGAGGAGACGACGATTCTTTCTTCGCGCGGCTGGTATAACACGGAAACAGAGGGTTCGATGCTGTTAGACCGTTCGGTAGTGGAACATATAGACGGCAAGATGATGACCGGGGACACTATTTTTTACGACAAACGGATCGGCTTCGGTCAGGTGTTCGGTCATATGGAGATGCGGGACAGTGTACAGCAGGCTACGCTGTATGGCGAGTACGGAGAGATGTGGGAGAAAGACAGCCGCGGTTTTGCGACCGACAGCGCGCTGATGGTCGATTGGTCGGATGAGGAACATTATACGTATATCCATGCGGACACACTTTTTACGGAGGAGCTTCACTATACGGATAGTGCGCGTATGGACAGCAGCTACCGGCGCGTGCGTGCGTATTTCGGCGTGCGGGTGTTTAGGGACGATATGCAGATGTGTTGTGATTCGCTGGTTTATTTGGGATCCGATTCGACGATTCACTTGTACCAGACGCCTATCTGCTGGAGCGAGAACCAACAAATAGCGGCAGACAGTATTGTGGTGTTTATTATCAATGGCACAGTTGATCGGGCGGTGGGTTATAGTCAGGCTATATGCGTGATGCACGACACGCTGGATGTGTTCAACCAGATGAGCGGCAAGGAAGTGACGGCATACCTGAAGGACGGAGAGGTTCATACCGTAGATGTGAGCGGCAACGCGCTGACGATTTACTACCCGCGCGAAGAGGAAGGCGGGTTTGTGGGTATGAACACGACGGAGAGCAGTTTTATCCGTTCGTTCATCGAGCAGCGGCATATACAGCGAATGCTGTTCACCAAAGAGACGACAGGTGTACTCTACCCGATGGATCAGATTCCCGAGGGAGGCGAACGGCTGGCGTTGTTCTTCTGGGCTGACGATGTACGCCCGACCGGGCCGGAGGATGTGTTCAGGAGATTGAAGATTGAAGATTGAAAATTTAGAGATATATGAAGAAGTTTTTAGTAGCATGTATTTTAGGCTGTTTGAGCGTTAGTGCTTTTGCAGTTGATTTACCGGGTCAGGGTTTTGGTATTCAGATAGGCTGGGCTGCGCCGACCTTGCGTCTGAACAGTCCGCGAAATCCGTCGAACGCGAAAGACTCGCTGAGCAATAACCTGCGTATGAAAGGTTTCAAACTCGGTGTGATGTATGATGCGAGTTACATCGCCGGCTTCGGAAGTACGATCGGTGTTAACTACACGTTTGGCGTCTATAACTCCGGTTGGGAGCAGATCTATCCCAACAACGACCTGTTGTACGACCGCATGTTGGTAACGTATCATCAGATTGAGATGTACGTGGATTGGCAGTACAAATTCGAGATTGCCAAAGAGACCTACCTGATGCTCTATACCGGCCCGACCATTCAATGCGGTTTGGGTCTGAACATGCGTATTGACAAGCGCGAGGAGAACTATATCACCGGCGAGCGAACCGTTACGTACGGCGATGAGTTCAGTGCCTACAAAGTCAATGCGGATGACACCACTCCTAGTGAAGGGGGCTTCATACCCGCCGACAACGCTATCCGACGTCTTAATATCACTTGGGGCGTAGGCGCAGGTTTCCTATACAAGCGGTATTTCCTGCGCGGCGGTTATGATTTCGGCTTGCTCAATCCGTACCGGAACGCTGATTTTGTGAACGGAAACCATACCCGCGGGCGTTTTGACCAGTGGTCTATCAAAATAGGTGTCTATCTTTGGTATAACAACGACTAATCCGAAAGGCTTGTGATACCCCGTGAAACCATAGAAAAAATCCATGCGGCGGCTAAGATCGAAGAGGTAGTAGCTGATTACGTGACGCTCCGCAAACGCGGCGCGAACCTTATCGGGCTCTGTCCGTTCCACAACGAGAAGACCGGATCGTTTACCGTGAGTCCGTCGAAAGGTATTTACAAATGCTTCGGCTGCGGTGCGAGCGGTCATGCGGTCGGTTTCATCATGGAGATCGAGCAGTGCAGCTACGTGGAGGCGCTCAAGCAGTTGGGCAAGAAATACCATATTGAGGTGGAAGAACGCGAGTTGACCAAAGAAGAACAACAACGCCAAGACGACCGCGAGTCGATGTTCGTAGTCAATGACTTCACCAATAAATGGTTTCAGCAACAACTATGGGACACGCAAGAGGGGCAGGTGATCGGTCTGAAGTATTTCCGTGAGCGCGGGTTGCGGGACGATATCATCCGCAAGTTCCAATTGGGTTATTCTCCGGAGCATGGCAATCCGCTTGCCAAGGCACTCCAAAAACAGGGTTTCAAGGAGGAGTTCATTACCAATAACGTGGATACAAAGATCGGTTGCGGCGTATGCGGAAAGAGCGAGGACGGTCGTATCTATGACCGATTCCGTGACCGCGTAATTTTCCCGATTTTCACCGTGAGCGGCAAGCCTGTTGCTTTTGCCGGGCGTATCTTGAAGAAGAAAGACAACGTAGGCAAGTACGTCAATTCGCCGGATTCGATCATTTACTCGAAGACGAATGAGTTGTACGGTCTTTTCCAAGCCAAACAGGCGATTGCGCGCGCCGATATGTGCTACCTGGTGGAGGGGCAGATGGATGTTATCTCGATGTATCAGTCCGGTATAGAGAACGTTGTGGCGAGCGGCGGCACGGCATTGACGAAGCCGCAGATCTGGCTTATCAAACGTTTCACAAGCAATATCACCGTACTGTACGACGGCGATGCGGCAGGTATCCATGCGGCGCTGCGGGGTATTGATATGTTCTTGGAAGCAGGGTTTAACGTGAAGGTGGTGTTACTGCCTGACGGCGAGGATCCGGACAGCTATGCGCAAAACCACGACTCGACGGAGTTTATTCGCTATATTGAGGAACATCAGACGGATTTTATCCGGTTCAAGTCCGCGTTGCTAAACAAGGATGCCGGCGATGATCCCCAGAAACGTGCTACGCTCATCAAAGACATCACTTCCACTATCGCTATTATTCCCGACCTGATAACCAGGCAAGTATATATCAAGGATTGCGCCGAGCGACTGCATATGAGCGAAAAAGTGCTGACGACGGAAGTAGTCAATCTGCGCCGCAAGAAAGCCGAGGAACAAAAGAAAGAGGAAGAGCGTCAAGAGGTGATTCCGGAGGCGGATCATGTTCCGCAGACACCGAAAGCAGTCTTTACACCGCCGAGTCCCAAGTCTCCGTTAGAGCAGAACTACTACAACCTAATGCAACTTATTGTGCGTTACGGAGAGCGGCCGATAGAAGTGGACGGAGATGTGTATTGTATCGGAGAGGTGATTATTTACACGCTGGAGAACGACGAGATAAAAGCTCCGCAGCCTGTTTTTCAGACGATTATAGATGAGTTCAAGCGCCATTACACGGATGAAGGGTTCAAGGCAGAGGATTTCTTCAAGTTCCATCCCGATCAACAAGTGAGTGCGATAGCGATTGATATGATCGCCGAGAAATACCGCTTTGTAGCTTCAGACAGCGAGGCGCGTTTGGGCGAGTTGGTGACACGACTGCTGTATGAGATCAAGTTGACGGTCATCAACATGCAGATTGAAGCGTTGGAAGCAGGGCTCAAAGAGGCGCAAGCCAACAACGATGTCGATCGGCAGATGAGCTTGCTGAAACATCATCCGGAGTTGCTGGCGCAACGCAATGAGATTTGCAGATTATTAGGAAACCGAATTATCAATATCTGATGTTATTTCACGAAATCGCATACGGTCCGATCCACAGCCGTCGTCTAGGAATCAGTCTCGGCATGGAAATTATGCCGCTGACACATAAGCTGTGTACGTTCAACTGCGTCTATTGTGAGTGCGGCTGGAACGAGCCTGTTCACAAGCCTGTTTTGCCTACGCGCGCAGAGGTACGTGCGGCGCTGGAGAGCAAGTTGCAGCAACTGTTAATTGAGGGTATTCAGCCCGATGTGATCACTTTTTCCGGCAACGGAGAGCCAACCTTACATCCTGATTTCCTGGGAATTATAGAAGACACATGTGCGCTACGCGACCGTTATTGTCCTGCCGCTAAAGTGAGTGTGCTGTCTAACTCGACACAACTCGGAAGGGCAGATGTCGTGAAAGCTCTCCGGCTGTGCGACAACCGTATTCTCAAACTTGATGCGGCAACCGATACGATGATGCATCGGATTGATCTGCCGGTGAACGAGAACCTCACCGTGGCACAAATCATCGAATGGCTCCAACAGTTCAACGGCGATTTTACCCTGCAGACATGCTTCTTAAGAGGTATGCACGACGGGGTTATCCTAGACAATACCACTACTCTCGAGCTAACTTCATGGTACTCTGCAGTAGAGCTCTTGCGTCCGAAACAGATCATGATCTATGTCATTGACCGCAAGACACCGGAGGAGCACTTGGAGAAGATCTCCCGCGAACAAATGGAAGCGATTGCTGCTCCGCTGATAACCAAAGGATTCAATGTCTCTATCTCCGCATGAAAATCCTCGTAGCTCCATTGAACTGGGGGCTGGGTCATGCCAGCCGTTGCGTGCCGCTGGTGCGCCGCTTGCAGGCTGAGGGGCATGAAGTCATTTTAGGTGGAGACGGCGAGAGTCTGACACTGCTTCGCAAACATTTCCCTACTCTTCGCTATACCTATCTGGCACCGCTTAACTTGCGCTACAGTGCCGGTAAGTCCCAAGTGCGGGCAATCGCTCGTGCCCTGCCGCAACTGGTGTCGTGGGCGATGAAGGACCACGCGATGTTGCAAGCGCTTCTTCAGGAAGAGACTATTGATCAAGTCATTTCTGACAACCGGTTCGGATTATACAGCAGGAAAACGGAATGCGTCTATATGACGCATCAACTGCATATCATGCTACCGCGTGGATGGAAATGGGCAGAAAGGATCGCTTCGCGCGTACACGCACGCATATATGCGCGATTTAATAAGGTGTGGGTACCGGATTATAAAGATATCGGACAGAGCCTTGCGGGCGAGTTAAGCCACACAAACCATTTAGCATTTGGACATTTACAATGTACCATGGAGTATATAGGACCGCTGAGTAGGTTTCATAATAATCCGATTCATCAAAATACTCTGAGTACTCCGAATTATGAAATTGTGGCAGTGTTGAGTGGTTTGGAGCCTCAGCGGACGATATTGGAAAAAGAGATTATTACGCGGTATGGGGGCAAAAATGAGCGTGTGCTGGTTGTACAAGGACTGATGCACCGGCCGAACACGCGTATTAAGCGGGGAAACATCACGATTGTGCCTTTTATGCCCGATACCGAATTAGTACCGGCTTTGCTGGGTGCAAAACATATCATTGCTCGCTCCGGATACTCCACAATTATGGACTTTAATGCTTTGGATATTTTGGACAAAACGGAGTTTATTCCGACCCCCGGACAGCCAGAACAGGAGTATTTAGAGGGGTATATAGCACAAAAATCGCATAAAGCGTAAAAAAAATGCTCAAAAATTTGCGTATATCAAAAAAAAGCAGTACCTTTGCAGCCGCTTTTGAAATAACGGTGCCATCGTATAACGGTTAGTACTCAAGATTTTCATTCTTGCAATAGGGGTTCGATTCCCCTTGGCACTACAAAGACCTTCCCAAAGTCAACATTCCAAAGCCGATCCTCTCAAGGCAGCGGAACAGTAACAAAACCGTCCGCGAGTCGGACAAAAACAATTAACAAAGATGGCAAATCATAAAAGCTCTTTGAAGCGTATCCGCCAAACGGCCACACGCAAAGCACACAACCATTATTATGCAAAAACCGCACGTAATGCAGTGCGTGACTTGCGCAAGACTACAGACAAGGCAGCAGCAGTAGCTGCTCTGCCGAAAGTTAGTTCTATGCTGGACAAATTGGCTAAGCGTCATATCATTCACGTAAACAAGGCTTCCAACCTCAAATCGAAATTGGCTCGCTTCGTGAACAAGTTGGCGTAAAACATACGTAAACAGGTCAAATGGGAGAATTACCAATTGGTAATTCTTCTTTTTTATATATAATTATGCACAAAAATTTGCATATATAAAAAAAAAGTAGTACTTTTGCACAAAATTTAGTACAATTATTAAGATGAACGAAAATAATATCCCTATTGTTGATTGTCCGTACGGTGATTACATGATCGGTGACGCGAGTGGTAAACTGATGAACGAGTACGGTCGTTATCCGTGTAAGATCAAGTGCGGTGTCTATGCAATATTGGTTCGTGGTACTGCGCATGCCACGATTAACGTAACCGAATATGACTTTAAGGCAAACGATGTCTTGCTGTTAGAGCCGGGCAGTTTTCTTCTGATTCGCGAGTTCTCGGATGATGCGTTGGTATATTGGGTTGTCTTTGGCAGTAAGTTTCTGGAGAAACATACCGTGAATAATCGCATGTCTCTATCGGCATTGCAGCTTCATTCTCCGAAACTGAGCGTAAGTGAAAACCATGCGCAGGTACTCTGCTCGATGTATCAGACGATTGTCATGGCGCTGAACGCCCAGCCGACGATGCTCGACAGCGAGAAGATGGTTCATATCTTCAACCTGTTGCAGATCAGTTATGCCAAGTATGCACATGAGCAAGATGAGTACTTGGTTAAACCGCTTGACCGCAAGACGGAGATTTATCAGGATTACTGTCAATTAGTGCTCCAACATTATCACGAATGGCATCATGTAAGCCAATACGCGGACGCTATGCGCCTGACGTTGCCGCATTTATGCTCCACAATCAAATCCGTAGGCGAGCGCACGGCAGGTGATATTATCATCGAGGCGATTATTACGGACGCTAAATCGCAACTGAAGATTACGAATCTTCAGATCAAAGAAATCGCCCTAAGTCTTGGCTTCGATAATGTGGCTTTCTTCAATCGGTTCTTCAAGAGCCATGTAGGCGTGACACCTAAGGCGTATCGCAACGGGTAAGATAAATCACCCCTTCATCAACATCGCGCAACTCAATCTTGTTGCCGGTGTCATCTATTGAAGCGAATGCTGCGTGCCAGGATTCGCCTTTTTGTTTGGTTATCGCCTCCAGTTGTGCTATCACGCTCTGCTCCCATACCGCAATCAATTCATCCAAAGTGCTTTCCATCTCCGGCTGATACCGGATAGCACTCTTGTCAAACTCGTACGTATAATCCGGGCACAAGGTCGTAAACAAAGTATCGCCCTGTAAATCCCAAGTGCCGTGCATAGTACATTTGAGTATTATCTGCCCCGTATAGAAGGAATAGGACATGTATTGGTTGATTTTCGTGGTGAAGGTATGGTCTCGATTAAATTGCCGATCCGAGTACAAATCGTCCGCTGTCTGCACACGCCAATTTCCAATCAGATTCTTGGCTTTCAGCGGCTTGCCGGTTCGTTCTCTATTTTGTACGTACAACGCCAACTCTTCATCCGAGATGCCCATCATGAACTTGCATTTGTTCGCATATGACATGAATTGATCGGCATACTCGTTACAATATCTCCGACGCACATAAGAAAAATCGATATACCGGTTGACAGCATTTTTACGAATGAATTCCTTGGTGTAACTGACCCAAAACGTAGTGTCCAGTTCCTGCATATGCGGACTTTCCAACAACAGATCATAATACGTTCCGCTCGAAATTGGTTTTGCGTACAATCTGTCTTTGTTCAACACATCGAAGATCAGTTGACGGGAATGAAAAAACTCCTGCACCTCATCTATGAACGCAGGGTTATTGATCGTTTTCCATGCCTCCTGACTACTGAGAAATATCTTCTCGCTGGAATTGTCGTATGTATAGAGTTGTCCCGCATCTGCCGTGATATACGAAGCAAGCAATATGATGGTATCCGACGATATCGCATCCAATTGATTCATATTGGATAGCACGTGTTGTGCGATGTTGAAGTTTTTCTCCTCTTCTTTCACATACTCTCTAAACTGCTTGGCAGTATTCTCCATGTCGTGAATCACCATCATCGCTGTCTGGCGACCGTCTTCACGCTGCTGCTTCTGATCCACGAAATGGGCAGTACCAAAGGTCAGAATAATGGACAAAGTAGCACCGATGAACGTCATGAGCAACTCTTTTGCCCATGACGTACTTCGGATGACCTGCCATTTCGGCATTCGGATTCGTATCTTCGGAATAATATCACTCATCGGTTTTTATACATGTCATCGTAATATTTCTCGTACTCTCCGGAAGTGATGTTGTCGAGCCATTCCTGGTTCTCGAGATACCATTGAACGGTTTTTTCGATACCTTCTTCGAACTGGAGGGAGGGTTCCCAACCTAATTCGCGTTGCAGCTTGGTGGAGTCGATCGCATAGCGCATGTCGTGTCCGGCACGGTCGGTGACGTAGGTGATGAGATCCAAATCTGCGCCTTCGGGACGACCGAGCAGTTTATCAACGGTCTTGATGATGGTCTTGATGATGTCGATGTTCTTCCACTCGTTGAAGCCGCCGATGTTATAGGTCTCTGCGATCTTGCCGTTGTGGAAGATGAGGTCGATGGCGCGTGCGTGATCCACTACATAGAGCCAATCCCGTACGTTCTCGCCTTTGCCATAAACGGGCAGGGGTTTGCGGTGACGGATGTTATTGATGAAGAGTGGAATCAGTTTCTCCGGGAATTGGTATGGACCGTAGTTATTCGAGCAGTTCGTGACGATAGTCGGCAGTCCGTAGGTGTCGTGGAAAGCACGTACGAAATGGTCGGACGACGCTTTCGAAGCCGAATAAGGCGAATGCGGGTTATACTTCGTCGTCTCATAGAAGAAATCCTCACCGTACGCGAGATGATGCTCTGCAGAGGAAGCTGTGGTCGTGAACGGAGGTTTGATACCTTCGGGATGCGTCAGCTGGAGCGCACCATAGACCTCGTCTGTCGAGATATGATAGAACCGTTTGCCTTCGAACTTCTCCGGCAGGGATTCCCAATAGAGTTTGGCTGCCTGGAGCATAGAAAGCGTACCCATAACGTTTGTGCGGGCGAAAGTAAAGGGATCTTTGATAGAGCGATCCACATGACTCTCTGCGGCAAGATGAATAACACCGGTCACCTGCTCCTCTTTCATCAGGGCAAAGATCGTGTCAAAATCGCAGATGTCTGCGCGCACAAAGCGGTAGTTGGGTTTGTCTTCGATGTCCTTGAGGTTCGCCAAGTTACCCGCATAGGTCAGTTTATCCACATTGATGATGCGGTAGTCGGGATATTTGTTCACGAACAAACGAACCACATGACTTCCGATGAATCCGGCTCCACCGGTGATGATAATTGATTTCATACTACGTATCGTATTTGTTTATAATGATATTTTCGTTCTTTTCCTGCTTGGTCTTCCAAGACGATTTCTCCGGTCGGCATCACATCTGCTATGCGCGCCATGAAAATCCCCTCTGTGTCTGCTGCTGCGTTCATCGTCGGCGCCACACTTACTTCGCGTTCGACGAACGGCCAGAAGCCTTCTTTTCTGTATAAATGCGCTTTATATTCCGTCCATACATCCTCATCCAATGCGCGCTGTACTCCTGCGTATAGGTTTTGCATCAACTCGTGTATGTCGTATTCCTTTCCCGATATCTGCTTGAGCGAGATCGGGTTCGGGGCATTGGAGACGTATTCCGTCTGGTTTACGTTTAATCCTATTCCCGCTATCGAGTACTTAATTTCGCTGCCTACTATTGCATTCTCGATCAAGATGCCTGCAACTTTCTTATCCCGCCAATAGATATCATTCGGCCACTTAATCGTGAAGTCTTCTCCTAACAGCCTCTGTACCGCCACACTCACTAACACATTGAGTTCAAACAAGTTCTTACGCGGCGGTAACAAGATCGAGCATAACAGGTTTTTGTCCGCTTCGCTCTCCCATCCGTTTCCTGTTTGTCCCCGGCCGGCTGTCTGGTAACCCGCGTAGATAAACTCCGGTGGGTTGCCGTGAACAATCAACTCTTTGAGCAGTGTATTCGTACTATTGGTGCTCTTTATATACATCCAATAAGTATTGTTGGATCACGTGTTGTATCTTCTTTGCCTTGCCGGGCGCGGAGTTGATGAGGATTGCGAAGACCCATGTATCTCCGTTAGGCATATCGATGTAGCCTGCGAAATTCTTCGTACCGGCAATCGTACCGCTTTTGGCATGGATTCGTCCTTCAAGCGGCGTCTTGGGACATAATGTCGTGAGCGTACCTGTCTTGCCGCTAATGGGTAAGGAAGCTATCCACGGTTCTGCATTCGGACTGCGGTACATAGTAGTGAGCAGTTGCACAAAGGCTTTTGCACTGACGGCATCTTGCGGTGCCAGACCACAACCGTCTTTGATAATCGCATTTTGCACGTTTACACCTCTGCGCCGCCAATAGTCACGAAGTATCTCCTGACTGTTATGTATTGTGCCGGGCAAGGTATAACGCGT
>Ga0265301_10003057_pt1 | contig 18251 bp, 14 predicted proteins | sample AusTroGonzalo_MG_2_FD_193488 | JGI IMG/M metagenome (GOLD analysis project Ga0265301, IMG submission 193488) | Bovine rumen microbial communities from tropical cattle in Woodstock, Queensland, Australia - Gonzalo_04 | ecosystem: Host-associated > Mammals > Digestive system > Stomach > Rumen ... | reverse complement strand
GTGGTCACGTCGCCGTCGCCGTTCACACCCTGAAAGCCCGTGACGAGGACGACGTTTCCGGCGGTCAGCTCGCGCTCGATGCGATCGTTTTGCAGTCCGAGGACGCGGGCGTCGTTGAAGCGATTCTCCGTGCGGACGCCCGCCTGCCAGCCGGACAGACTGGTCGCCGGAACGCCCAGCCGCCGCAGCGCCATCGCGCACAGACAGACCGAGACCTGCTCGCCGGTCGCAAGCAGAGCGTCCAGCTCGCGGCCACCGCAGTCGGGGTCGATCTGCCGCGCCTTGGCGAGCAGGGCGTCTGTCGCGCCGCCCTGCGCGGAGAGAACGCCGATCACCTCATGCCCCGCGCGGCGCAGGGCGGCGAGTTTACGCGCCGCAGTGTAGAGCTTTTTCGGGTCGGCAAGAGAGCTGCCGCCGAATTTCAGAACGTAACGCGCCATGTTGACGCCTCCTTCCGTTCCAATCTATGCCCTTTCGCGCCGTTTCGACACAAAGCCGTTTACATCGAAGGAGGATTATGATAGTATCTGAATAGTAACGTGCGTGGAGGGGAGCGTATGACGGCATTTGCGCGGCGGCATCCGTCGGTCAATTTCATATTCTTTGCCTTTGTGCTGCTGCTGACGATGCTGACGGAGCATCCGGCTATCGCGCTGACCAGCCTGCTGTGCGCAGTTTGCTTTGCATATCTCTGTGTCGGCGGGAGACGGCTGTTACGGCAGCTTCGGCTGATCGTGCCGCTGATGGTGCTGGCGGGGCTGCTCAATCCGCTGACCAGTCATCTGGGCGAGACGGTGCTGTTCCGCTTCCCGTGGGGCAGCGTCTGCACGCTGGAGGCGGTGCTGTACGGCACCTTCGCCGCGGTCCGGCTGGCGGCGGTGCTGTTCTGGTTCGTCTGCTGGAACGCCGTGATCACCTCGGATAAGTTTTTGTATCTTTTTGGCGGCGTGTTTCCGTCGCTGTCGCTCACGCTCTGCATGGGGCTGCGCTTCGTGCCAAGACTGCTGCACAGGATGCACGAGGTTTCGCAGGCGCAGAAATGCCTCCATCCGAACGCGAAAGGACTGCGTCACGCGGGGCGTGTTGTTTCCGTTACGGTAACGTGGGCATTGGAGAGCGCGCTGGACACGGCGAATTCCATGAAAGGGCGCGGCTACGGTCTGCGCGGCAAAACGGCGTATTCCCCCTTCCGCTTCGGCGCACGCGACGGGATCGCCCTTGCGTGGATCGTCCTGCTCGGCGCTGCGGCGCTGATGGGCAGATTCTGCGGCTGGTTTGCGTTCGCGTTTTACCCGTCGCTGGACGGCGCGCACAGCTTCCGCACCGTGATATGCGCGGCGTGCTTCGGCGTGCTCGCGGCGTATCCCCTGATTTCGGAGGGAAAGGAGGCGCTGGTATGGCGCACATCGAGATAACAAACCTCAGCTTTACCTATCCGGCGCAGACCGCGCCTGCGTTGCGAAACGTTTCCCTAACCATACGGGAAGGGGAATTCGTGACGCTGATCGGCGCTTCCGGCAGCGGCAAAACCACGCTGTTGCGGCTGCTGAAGCCCGCGCTGACGCCCCACGGCGAGCAGACGGGCGTCGTCGACTTCTACGGCACGCCGCTGACCGCGCTGGAGCAGCGCCGTGCGAGCGCGGAAATCGGCTTCGTTCAGCAGGATCCGGACAGCCAGAGCGTGACGGACAAGGTCTGGCACGAGCTGGCGTTCGGCGCGGAGAATTTAGGGATGGAGCGGGCGCTCATTCAACGGCGCATCGCGGAAACGGCTGCGTTCTTCGGCATGGAGGATTGGCTCTGGCGCGACGTCGCGTCGCTGTCCGGCGGTCAGAAGCAAATCCTGAATCTGGCTGCCGTTATGGTCTTGCAGCCGCGCGTGCTGCTGCTTGACGAGCCGACGGCGCAGCTCGACCCGATCGCGGCGACCGCGTTTCTGAACGCCGTGCACCGCGTCTGCCGTGAGCTCGGAGCTACGGTGATTCTGAGCGAGCAGCGGCTGGAAGAGGCGCTGCCGCTGTCGGAGCGCGTGATCGTTCTGGAAAACGGCGGCGTACTGGCGCAGGGCAGCCCCGTCGCCGTTGCAGCGGAGCTGAAAGCGCGGAAGCACCCGCAGTACCTCGCCATGCCGACGCCCCTGCGCCTGTGCGGCAAACTGACGGTCGGCGAGGCGCGGCGCTGGCTTTCGGAGGCGGGAGAGCTGCGACCGCTGCCCGCCCGCGCGGCGCGGACGGAAGGGGAGACGGCGGTCGAATGCAAGCGCCTCGGCTTCCGCTACGAAAAAAAAGAGCGGGACGTTCTGCGGGACCTTTCCTGTCGCTTTGAAAAGGGAAGGCATTCCGCCGTCCTCGGCGGTAACGGCAGCGGCAAGACGACTCTGCTTTCGCTCATTGCCGGTCTGCAAAAGCCACAGTGCGGAAAGCTCTTGCGTGATCCGGACCTGCGCGTCGGTCTGCTGCCGCAGGACCCGAAGATGCTTTTTGTCAGCAGTACCGTCCGCGGCGAGCTGGAGGAGGTGCTTTCCGATCTTCCTGCGGCGGAAAAAGCCTCCCGCATGGAGGATATAGCAATATTATGTAAACTTAATGGTCTGCTGGAGCGGCATCCTTACGATCTGTCCGGCGGCGAACAGCAGCGGGCGGCACTGGCAAAGGTTCTGCTTGCCGCGCCGGATATTCTGCTGCTCGACGAGCCGACAAAGGGCTATGACGCGGCGTACAAGGCGAGCTTCGGCGAGATACTCCAAGCGCTGCTGCGCGCCGGCAAGACGGTCGTTACCGTCAGCCATGACGTGGAATTCTGCGCGCAATACGCCGACCGCTGCTATCTGCTCTTTGACGGCGCGATTACAGCGGAGGGAACGCCTGCCGAGTTTTTCTCCGGCAACAGCTTTTATACCACCGCAGCCAACCGTATCGCGCGGCAGCGGCTGCCGGATGCGGTGACCTGCGCGGAGCTCCTGCAAGCGTGCGGCGTGGAGGAATCGGGTTTTCCGGCGGATGATGGCGGCAGAGCGTCAGCGCCTGCCGTGCAGTCCGCGCCGACGAGGGTCAAGCCGCTGCCGTGGCGGCGGCTGCTGATCGCGGGGCTGCTGTTTGTCGCTGCGGTGTTTTTTGCCGTATCCCTCCTCGCTCCGCTGCGCCTGCCGCTGACCAAGTCGATCCGGCAGTCCGCGCTGGTTGCATGTCTCGTTTTTCTGCCGGTCTGCCTGACCAGACGGCGGGAGCTCGGCACGGTGCGGCGCAAGGGAGTCTCCAAATGGCGCACGCTCGCGGTCATATGCGTTCTGCTGCTCGTTCCCACAACGATCTTATGCGGCGTCTGGCTGCTCAAGGACAAGCAGCCGCTGCTGATTTCGCTTCTTGTATTAACGGAGATCATGCTGCCCTTCGCTCTCGCCTTTGAGTGCCGCCGACCGCAGGCGTATGAGCTTGTCCTGCTCGCGGTGTTTTCCGCGCTCGCGGTAGCGGGAAGAACGGCGTTTTCCTTCCTGCCGCAGTTTAAGCCGGTGCTTGCGCTTGTAATCGTTGCCGGCGTCGCTCTCGGCTCGGAAAGCGGCTTTTTGATCGGCGCGCTTTCGATGCTGCTTTCCAACGTCTTTTTCGGTCAAGGACCGTGGACGCCGTGGCAGATGTTTGCGATGGGTCTGGTCGGCTTTTTGGCGGGCTTCCTGTACCGCCGCGGCGTTCTGCGGTGCAGCCGGACGTCCCTGTGCGTCTTCGGCGCGATCGTTTCGATCGTCGTCTACGGCTTTTTGATGAACGTCTCGTCCGCGTTTACGTGGTATAGCGATTCTCTTTCGTGGAAGATGATCGTCGCCTGCTGCGTCAGCGGCTTCCCGATGGATCTCATGCAGAGCGCCGCGACGACGGCGTTCCTGTGGCTATTTGCCGCGCCGCTGCTGGATAAGGTCGATCGCGTCCGCGTGAAGTACGGCATCCTGAATGAATAAAAAGAGCCCTCCGAGGAAACTCGGAGGGCAAGCTGGTTTTGGGTCTTGAAGTGCGCTCGCATTGGATAAGCTGTACCAGTATGATAGCACGGCGCGGGCGCGAAGTCCGTCGAAATCCGGTCTGTGGAAAAAATTACGGCTCGTTGCAGATGTCGGACGCAGCCTTCAGGCTGGAGGACGACTCGTCCACGATGCCCTGCGCCGTCTGCAAAAGCTGCTCCATCTGACCGAAGTTGGTCTGGAAGGCGTCCAGCAGCGTCTTGAAGTCCTGCGAGGTGACGGCAAGCTTTTCATCCGCCTGCGAGAAGATTGCCTTCATGCGTTCTGCGGAGGAATTGGCGCGTTCTCTCGCCATGCGTTCCGTCATTTCCGCTCTGCGGTAGGCGGCGAGCTCCAGCTCGTTGAAGTCCGGCGCGGCGGCCTTCACCACGGTGACGGCTGGCGTCATCGGCGCGTCCAGCGTTGCGGGAGCGACAGGAGCCGCCGCGGGAACGGGCGCTTCCGGAACGGGCTCCGCAGGGGCGGCAGTCTGCGCCATCTCGCTCAGCGATGCGTTGAGCGCGCGCAGCTCGTCGTTTTCCGCGCGGGCGGCGGTCAGCGCCTCCGACAGACGCGCGTTTTCATCGCGCAGGACGCGCAATGCCTTTTCGTGTTCGATGGTCTGCGCCTGAATGAACTGTACGACGTCGTTGCGGTTAAAACCGTTGAGCGCGCTGCGGAAACCGGGCATAGAATCAGCCATAATATTCCCTCACATTCCATGAAATCGTAAATTGACCTCATTTTTTGATTATTATACCACGCGGCAATCGGAAAAACAATATCTATTGCAGATTTTTGTCGCAAATGCGCGAAGAGAGCGGAAAAGCAGCGCGAAAAATGTCTTTACATTTTGCGGGGGATTTGCTATACTCTATATACACGCGCCAGTGGCTCAATGGATAGAGCATCAGATTCCGGTTCTGACGGTTGGGGGTTCGAGTCCCTTCTGGCGTGCCAAAAAGGACAGCATCAAAGATGCTGTCCTTTTTGGCACGCAATAGTGGAAGGGACTCGAAGATTTTAATGCAACAGTCCTGCGGACTGTTGCGCGTCGGCGCTTCTGCCGACGCAACCTTGATTTTTTGCCGCAGGCAAAAAAAGCAAACGAGTCCCTTCTGGCGTAAAAGGCATACTGACGCCGAGAAACCCTGAATAGAAGGAGCCGCACACTGGTTTATCCATTATTTGCGTCTTTGCCGCAAATGCAAACGAGTCCCTTCCGACGTAAAAGGCATACTGACGCGGAGAAAGAAAAGCACATATAAGAATCAAATAGCACAGCTTTTTAATTCTGCGGAACTTTTTTGATCTCTATGCGTCAAATACCCAGAACCCCATAAAACGATGGAGGAAATGAAAATGAAAAAGACTCTTGCGATTACCCTTTGCGTTCTGCTTCTTGCGTTTGCTCTCGTTGGCTGCGGCGCGGGAAGCTACGGCGCGGACAAGGTCGCCGTTGCGGAATATGAAATGCCCGAAGCGTACGGCGACGTTTCCGGCGGCAGCTTTTATTATCGCTCCGATGCGAACGGAGCGAACGCCTACGCCGAAACGCAGGCTGCCGCCCCGTCGGAACCCGTGCCGGGCGACGTATCCACCAACCGCAAGCTGATCCGTACGGTCACCTTAAGCCTCGAAACGGAGGAATACGACGTCCTTCTGGACGGCATTTCCCAGCGCATCGCGGCATGCGGCGGCTACGTGGAGTACATGAGCGCCGACACCCGCTATTCCTCGGACAGCCGCTACGCGACCATGACCGTCCGTGTTCCGGCAAACCGGCTGGAGGAGTTCGTTACGTCGGTTTCCGGTATCTCCAACGTCGTGCAGCGTTCGGAGCGCACCGAGGACGTGACGCTGTCCTACGTGGACCTGCAAAGCCATGCCAGCGCGCTTCGCACGGAGCAGGAGCGCCTGATTTCCCTGCTCGCGGAGGCGGAAAACCTGTCGGAGATTCTTGAGATCGAGGACCGTCTGACCTACGTGCGCTATGAGCTGGAGAGCATGGAATCCCAGCTTCGCACCTATGACAATCTCGTGGAGTACGCCACCGTCTCGCTGTCGGTCAGCGAGGTCAAAAAGCTGACGCCGACGGTGGAAAAGGGCTTCTGGGAGAAGATCGGCGACGGCTTCACGGACAGCATCAACGACGTCTGGGAGGGGCTCAAGAGCTTCTTCAGCTTCCTGATTATCGCCGTGCCGTATCTGCTCGTAATCGCTGTGATCGTCGGCGTGATTCTGCTGATTATCCTCCTGTGCGTCCGCAAGAGCAGAAAAAAGGCGGCGAAGCGGGCGACCGCGCCGCTGCCGCAGCAGCCGATCACGCCCCGTCAGCCCGTGCCGCAGCAATCCATGCCGCAGCCGCCGGTCAACAATCCGGAGCAGAAGAACGGATAAAGAATGACGCAAAAAAGCGGGAGGTCGTTCTGACCTCCCGTTTTTGTCAATTATCGTTGGTTGGGAACGTGCGCTTGGATGAAGGACAGCACGAAATCGTAAACTGCCGGGTCGGCGTAGATCTGATTCTTAAACAGCAGCTGATTGACCTTGGTCAGGTACCGTCGCGGGCGCGCCTCGACTCTTCGCACCTTGGAAAAAGCGGCGTAATCGGCGGGTGCGCCGCGGGTCGGAAAAACGCCCGTCGGCGCGCATCGCCGCGCCTCAAGTGCTGCAAAGCATGATGACCTCCTGCTGTAAAGCGGTCAGTTGACGCGCGTGAAGGTTGCGGCGGACTTGCCCTCCTGCGTGAGGGTAAACACATCCTCGCTGATGAAGTGAAGAACCATGCAATAATTTCTGGTGGTCGGGAACAAAGTGAGATCGCCGGTCGTAGAATCTACCGTATAAAGGAAATAGCCGTTTTGTTTCGCAGCGGCGAACCCCGCCTCCGAGCACTGCTCCGCCTTGTTGCTGATTGAAATGTAGATCCGATCGTCAGTTCGATAGAACGTCCAGTATCTGTTCTCTCCGTAGACGATCTCATCCCCCGACCGATCCTGCGTTGGCGTAGCAAAGCAGCCCATATACAGCTCCGGACCTTCGTTGCTGCAGTTGTTGATAATTGCGGGATCGGCGTTGTCCTTTTCCTCGACGGGAACCGCCTCGTAGCGGTAGACCAGAGTGTACAGTCCACGGCTGATCGTCACGGAGAAGGCTCCGCCCTCCTTCGCCTCCGGCACGGCGCTCTCGCCCTCAAAGAGCGTGCCGTTCCGCCCGTCGGGATAGTAGCCCTGCGAGGGGAAGCTGCCGCCCGTGCTGATGCTGATGCTCGAGGTCTGCGAGCGGTCGGACGGGTGATCGACCGCGCCGTCGTAGAAGCAGGAGAACTGCACGTCGGACGGGAAGTCTGCCGTCGCACCCATGCTGCAGGTAATATCGTCGTAGGTTTTCAGCTCGCCGTCGACCAGCTCCTGCCAGTAGACGTGCAGCTCCTCGACGGAGCCGCTCCAATCTGTGACGCGGTCGGAGCCGCCCGCCTCGTAGTTCGGGTTGATGTTGACGTCGATCAGCCGCCACGCGTAGGTCTGCGAGCCGGAGAGATTGATAAAGGTCTTGCGCCCGGGCAGATCGTGCGGCTGCTGGAATTGCACTTCCAGCATCGCGTCGCCGCCCATTGCGTCGCGTCCTTCGTAGACGAACAGTGTGTCCGGCATGCCCGCCTTCATCCACGCAATGTCCGTCGCCTCGAACGACAGCTCCCAGCCGTCGTCCCAGCCGCTGCCGTCCGCGCTTTCCGGCGTGTCGAGCAGCCAGTCGTCGCCCTTTACGACAAAATCCTTCTCCGTGCTGCCGAACGCCAGCACGCAGCCGTTGTACTGCGTCTGCAGGACGGTCTGCATATCGACGCGCTCGGCGATCACGAAAAAGAGCTTGTGATTGAAATTGTCCGCGAAGCTCTGCAGCAGGGCGTAAAGCGTCGCCTGCTGACTGCAGGTCACGTCCTTCTCGATCTTCGGCAGGACGAGGTCGTTGAAGTTCTGCCGCAGGGTGTTCTTCACGGCGGCGGTGAGCTGTGCCTTCTTCTCGGGCGATATGCTGTAGATGTTTTTGATGCCCGCCTCCAGCATCAGCGCGTCGAACTCCGCGCCGGACTGCTTTTCCATCACGGTCCAGAATTCCTCCGCCTGTCGGTCAAGCTCGTGCCGGAGCTTCTCGATCGCCTCCTGCGCCGTGGTGCGCTCGTCGCGGACGAGGCGGTTATACTGCTCGTACCAGTAATCCGTGTCGAAGGGCTTTACGTCGTTATAGTAATAGTTCATCAGCTTGGTGACGTAGGCTTCCTGTTCGCCCCGTGCGGCGTCGACCATCTCGTCGAGCCCCATGCCGATCATCGCCACGCCGAAGTAGGTGAAGGTCAGCGCGGACGAGGAATAGCCCGTCGCCATGCTGTAGAGAGTGCCGCTGTTCGTCGCAATGCTCTTGACCAGATTGGCAGCCGTCGTGTTCGACTGCAGACCGTGCTGCTTGACGTCTTTTGTCAGCTGGATGCCGATGCTCAACACCGCGTAGCCGTTCATGAAGGTCGAAAGGTCCGCCTTGAGGGCTTCGCCGGTGTAGGAATAGATCTTATCGTTCATGACGACTTCGATCGGCGTCATATTCAGCTCCGCTAAGCCGCCGATGATCTCGGACAGCGGTCCGCAGGCGTTGATGAGGAATTCCTTGAGCTTTGAGTTGCCCTCGCCGCTCTTCGGGACCGCCTCGTAATTCATCGGATCGGCGGCAAAGGAATTCGTCGCCTGCTCAAAGGTTCCCTTGTCCAGCTTCTGGATCACGTCGAGATAATTCGGGCTGACTGCGACCGTCGCGTTGGGCGACCCCTCGTTCTGAATACAGAACAGGGGAGAGTCCAGCTTGAGCTGCTGGCGGAACTCTGAGAAGCCGTCTGTGTAGACCGTCAGCGTGCCCGCCGCCTGATCGGCGAAACCGATCATCGGCATCCAGCCGCCGGTCTCATGATCGCGGTGGGTGATCACGTAGTTCTCTGGGTCGCCGTCGCAGGGGAAGGTCAGCGTCGTGGCGGCGGTATACTCTGACTGCTCGCCGAGGCTGATCTCATACTCGCGGTATTCCGCGCCGTCGTCGCCGACGCCGGCGCCGTGATCCTCGACCACCGCCTGCAAATTGCCGCTTTTCAGATTGTAGCTGTCCGCCTCGATCGTTACGCCGCAGAGCGTCGCGGCAGGTTGCGCAAGGGAGAGTTCCGCGGTCTGCCGGTCAAGAACCGTGGGTCCGTCCTGCTTTCCTCCACGGAGGAAGCCGGGATACCAAAAGCCCGTGACTGTGATCTCCGCAAGCAGGGCGACGACCAGCAGGATAGAAACGACCGTACGGGTCTTGGAGCGTTTTGGCTTTGCCGAAGCCGGATATTGCGGATAGATCGGCTGTGGATATTGCGGCTGCGGGGTTGGGGGAGCGCTTTGCGCCTTGCTAACGATGTGCGCTCCGCAGGCAGGGCAGAAGGATGCGCCCTCCCGCAGCTGCTTCCCGCAGTACTTGCAGAATTTTGCCATTTCCGTCCCTCCCTTTACATCCGCCATCCGGTGAAGACCGAAATGAGGATGATCGCGATCAGCACGGCGTTCAGGATGCCCAGAACGATGGGAAGCAGATTCGTTTTCAAAATCGCCAACTCCTTTACGCGATTGCATCTTTTGCGTTTTCGATAGAAAAATTATACTATAATGTTGCGGCTCCTGTCAATAATTTACAGAAGCGACGAAGAGCAAACGAAATAATACAGCTTTTGCACGGTATTTGACGCTTGTTCATTCTTCGGTATTCATTATTCATTTAGAAAATCCTGCCGCTGGTGCGACAGGATTTACGTTTTGGGTCGGGTGATTTCGGATTCGTTTTGTTTCTCCGCAGGCGGAGAAACGCATCGCTTCGCGCTGCCGAATCCTCGTGTTCGAACCGTGCTTCTTGTCAAGCGACCGGTAGCTCCAAAAAGAGGGTGAGCGTTTGCTCACCCTCTTTTTGGAGCTACTGACCGGAATACTGCGGCGGCGGAGCCGCCTCCGTGACACTTCGGATTCGTTTTGTTTCTCCGCAGGCGGAGAAACGCATCGCTTCGCGCTGCCGAATCCTCGTGTTCGAACCGTGCTTCTTGTCAAGCGACCGGTAGCTCCAAAAAGAGGGTGAGCGTTTGCTCACCCTCTTTTTTGGAGCTACTGGCCGGACTCGAACCGGCGACCTGCTGATTACGAATCAGCTGCTCTACCAACTGAGCCACAGTAGCATGCTTTGCAATTTGCGGGTTTTATTCTACAGCATATTGCGGCTCTTGTCAAGTAATAAACTGAAATAATTTATCAGATACAGTTTCTCAGCGCGGTCAGGGCTTTTTTTTCGATGCGCGAAATCTGCACCTGCGAGACGCCGAGAATTTTGGAGGTCTTGTCCTGCGTCAGCCCATGAAAATAGCGCAGCTTAATGACCATCTGTTCCCGTTCGTTCAGGCAGGAGATCGCCTCCTTCAGCGCGATCCGTTCCACAATGCTATCCTCCATTCCTCCGTCCGTCAGGATATCCTCCAGCGCGACGCCGTCCTCGCCGTTTCGCTTTTGTATCGACTCCGCCGTGCCGGTCGCGGTTTCCGCGGCGGCGATCTCCTCCGGCAGCAGACCGGTCTCCGCGCTGAGCTGCCGGAGAGTCGGCTCTTGACCGAGGGCGTTGGTCAGACGCTCCCGCGCCGCGCGGATCGCGGCGGAGCGCTCCTTGAGGCTGCGGCTGACCTTGACCGTGCCATCGTCTCGCAGAAAGCGGCGAATTTCGCCGGCGATCTTCGGCACGGCATAGGTGGAAAACTGCGTGCCGTACTCCGGATCGAAGCCCTCCACCGCCTTGAGGAAGCCTAAGCATCCGAGCTGATACAGGTCGTCCGGATCGACGCCGCGCCCGAAATACCGCCTTGCGACCGACCAGATCAGCCCGGAATTGCGGATGACCAGCGTCTCCGCCGCCTCCCGATCACCGCTTTGCGCGCTTTGCAGCAGTTCCTCCTGCGGAAGGCTCACTTCTTTCCTCCGCGCCGCACGATCTTGCGCTTCATGTGAACGGTCGTGCCCTTTCCCGGCGTAGAGGAGAGATGAAATTCCGTCATGAAGCTCTCCATGATCGTGATGCCCATACCGGAACGGTCGTCGCCGCCGGTCGTGAACATCGGCGTTCGGGCCTGCTCAATGTTATCAATGCCGCAGCCGCGATCCTTGACGATGAGATCGAGCACGTTGTCCGGCAGAATCCGCGCCTTCAGAATGACGGGACCGAGCTCGTCCGGGTAGGCGTGGACGATGCAGTTGGTGACCGCTTCGGAAACGGCGGTTTTGACGTCGCCGAGCTCGTCGAGCGTCGGATCGAGCTGGGCGGCGAAGCAGGCGACCGCCGCCCGCGCGAAGCCCTCGTTTGCAGATTTGCTCGGAAATTCGAGCGTCATGTAGTTTTCTCCCTTCATTTTGGGCATTCCTCCTTGATCTCCGTAATTTTTTCGATGCCGGCGGCGCGCAGCACCTTGTACGGCTGCGCGGGAATGTTTTGCAGCAGCAGCTTCCCTTGCAGCATATTCATGCGCCGCAGCGCATGCAGGACGACGGCGATACCGCTGGAATCCATGAAGCGCACGTCGCGGAAATCAAGGATACAGCGCAGGGGCATATAGACGTCGATCTTGTCGGAAACGGTGTCCATGATCTCCTTTGCGCTGTGATGATCAATCTCTCCGGTCAGCGCGATCGTGAGCTGTCGATCCTGCACAAAGCTTGTCAGTTTCATGTGCTTCCTCCCTCCAAAAGTAAAAACGCACATGACAGTTCTGCCATGTGCGTTCAGTATACGATATCCTGTGTGCACGGTTTGTCGAAAGGGGCTTGATCGTTCGTTTTTTATTCCTTAAAAAGCGGGAAGGTGACGGTAAAGACCGTGCCGCCGTCTTCTCCTGCCTTAACGCTGACGGTGCCGGCGTTACGCTCCACCATATCGTGCACGATGGAAAGTCCCAGTCCCGCGCCGCCTGCGGCGCGCGAACGCGCCTTGTCCACGCGGTAGAAGCGCTCAAAGACGTGTCCCATCGCGTCGGGCGGAATGCCGACGCCCGTGTCTGCCACGGTCAGCACCACGTCCTGCCCGTTTTCAGTCAGATCGAGGCGGACGCTGCCGCCGTCGCGGTTGTATTTGATCGCGTTTTCCGTCAGGTTGAACACGACCTGATACAGATCGTCCTCCACGGTCTTGACGGTGCAGCCGCTCTGCAGCGTGCAGTCGATGGTGACGCCGCGCAGGTCCGCAAGCGGCGTAAGCATACGGGTGACTTTTTTTACCGTTGCCGCCGCGTCGACGACCTCGCGCTCCTCCTCCACGGCGCTGTCCAAGCGGGTCAGCGTCAGCAGCTTCTGCGAAAGCCTGCCCAGACGGTCCGCCTCTCTGCCGATGTCGCCGATGAATTCGCGCTCGGTGCTGACGTCCATTTCGTTCTGGAGAATGGAATCAGACAGCAGCTTGATGGACGCCAGCGGCGTTTTCAGCTCGTGCGAGGCGTCGGAAACAAACTGGCGGCGCACCTGCTCGGATTCCTCAAGACGTTCCGCCAGCGTATTGAACTCGCGTCCGAGATGACCCAGCTCGTCGTGACCGCGCAGCTGCACCTTGTAGCTGTAGTCGCCCGCGCGCATCCTGCGGATGGAGTCGAGGATTCGCTTCAGACGGCGGGAGAAGGCGGTCGAGAAGAGCAGGGAAATCAGAATGACGACGATTTCCAGCGCAATGGAAAGCCGCAGCACGTTGGTTTGCAGCGCGTCGATCAGCGCCGCCTGCTCGGTGCTGCGCTGCATCAGCCAGACCGCGCCGCGCACCGTTCCGCCGCGCATCAGCGGCATGCAGACGCGGCTTTCGATCGCGCCGTCTGCGTACATGCTGTAAAAGACGTCCTGTCCGTCCAAGGCGGCGGCAAGCTCCGGGAACTCAACCTGTTTTCCTTCGGCGTTGCCGATGTGAAGCGAATCGTAGAGCGCGACGCCGTCGGCGTTCGTGACGACGGTGCGCGTGGTGCGCAGATCGTCCAGCGAATTGATCGTCAGCTCCGTATCGGGCGAGGTCAGGTCGTCAACCGGCAGCAGGGCGGAGGTCATCAGCTTCGCTTTTTCTCCCAGCGACTGCTGCTGCGCGTTGAAAATCATACGCCGCATCGTCGACGAGGTGTAGATATTCAAAAGGAAAAGCACCACCGCGGTGATGAGAATGTAGGCGATCGCAAAACGCAGCTGCGAGCTGCGCAGAAACAGCGACAGCTTCTTTTCAGGCTTTGAAATAGTACCCAACTCCCCACTTGGTCATAAAGTACTCCGGCTCCGCCGGAACGGTTTCCAGCTTTTCACGGATTCTGCGGATATGAACGTCCACCGTGCGGATGTCGCTGCGGTATTCGTAGCCCCAGATCAGGTCGAGCAGGTTTTCGCGCGAATAGACGCGGTTCGGATTCTTGATCAGCAGCTCCACCACGTCAAATTCGCGCGCGGTCAGCTCGACTGCTACGCCGTTTTTATAGACGTTACGCTCCTGCGTATCGACGGTCAGCGTTCCGACCGTGATGCGGCTGCGCGCACGCTCCAGACCGCCGCTTCTGCGCAGCAGGGCGCGGATGCGGGATTTGAGCTCCAGAATATTGAACGGCTTGGTCAGATAGTCGTCCGCGCCCTGCTCGAAGCCGAGCAGCTTGTCCATGTCCTGCGCGCGGGCGGTCAGCATGATGATCGGCACGTCGGAAAACTCGCGGATGCGGCGGCATGCCTCCATACCGTCGATCTCCGGCATCATCACGTCCAGCACGATCAGCCGGATGCTCGGATCGTGCGCCAGCTCGATCGCCTCGCGGCCGTTCGTGCCGGTAACGACCTCGTAGCCGTCGTTCTGCAGATTGAATTTGATTCCCTTGACGAGCAGCTCTTCGTCGTCAACCACCAGTATCTTCATTGTTTTCCTCCACCGTTACGTAATTGCATATCATTTCAAAGCGACCTGCGCCGATCCCGTCCACGTTCATCAGCGCCTCCACGCAGGAAAAGCTTCCGTGCGCTTCACGGTAGTCCAGAATCCGCTGCGCGAGCGTTTCGCCGATGCCGGGCAGGGAAGCCAAGTCCTCCAAGCCAGCCGTGTTGATATTGATCACCGTGCCGAGCGATCGCTCCGGCAGGGCGGACGGATCGGCGCCGGTCAGACGCTCCTGCGCGGAAACGCCGTTTTTCTCCGTCATGATCCGTTCCGTGCCGTTCGACGCACCGCTGCCGCGGGACATCCCGAAACAGAACGCGAAGAAGACGCACACGAGCGCAAGCAGCAGCCATGCGATTTTCGGAAGCTTCATCATCTTTTTCCTCTGCCTGTCCGTTGACACGGGCAAGTTTTTTGCTATAATAGAGAATATACATAATAATTATATCACAGCTTGGCTGCCCACGGCAATCCCAAAACTGCCGCGGATGGGGGATATTTATGAAAAAAATCAGAATTCTGACGTTTGTCCTGTGCCTGCTCCTGCTTTTGCAGTGCGCCGCGCCGGGCTTTGCGACGGAGGCGACCGAAGAAAGCGCCGCCGAAACGGAGGAGCAGCTGCCGGAAACGGACGGCGTGCGGTATCCGACCGGGCTGGAGGCGCCGCCGGAGCTGATCGAGTACAGCTTTCCGCCTGCAGACGAGGATTTCCGGATTCGCGCAAAGGCGACCGCGCTGATCGAGCTCAACTCCCACACGATCGTCTATGCGCAGGAGCTCGACCGACAGGTCTATCCCGCCAGTCTGACGAAGATCATGACCTGCATGCTCGCACTGGAGCACGGAAATCTGGACGATATTCTGACCGTTTCGGAAACGGCGCTGCAAAATCTGAGCGAGTATGGCAGCACGGCGGGCTTGTTGGAGGGTGAGCAGATCAGCCTGCGGGAGCTGCTGTACTGCATCATGGTTTCGTCTGCCAACGAGGGCTGCAACGTGGTTGCAGAGTATATTGCGGGCAGCACGGACGGCTTCGTCGCCATGATGAACGAAAAGGCAGCCGCGCTGGGTATGCGCGGCACGCACTACGCCAACGCCCACGGTCTGCATAACAGCGAGCACTATACGACGGTGCGCGATCTTGCCGTGCTTGCGACGTGGGCGTGGCAGAATCCGCAGTTCCGCGAGTTTTCCACAACGACGGTACACACGGTTCCCGCCACCAATAAATCCGGCGAGCGGACGCTGACAACCACCAACTATCTGACCTCGACGGACACCTACGGACGCTACTACTACGAAAAGGCGTCCGGCGTGAAGACCGGCTTTACCACGCCGGCGGGCGGCTGCCTGATCAGCACGGCGACGGACGGCGACCTGTCCTTTATGAGCATTGTCTGCGGCTGCGAGCAGCTGATTGACAACGACGGCAAGGATCTGGACATGCGGTTCATTGAGACGAGGAATCTCTTTGATTACGGATTTGAAACCTTTCATTACGTTCAGGTGCTGACGGATACCGCGATGCTCGGTCAGCCGGTCGTGCTCTACGCAAAGGGGCGCAAGAACGTCGTCGTCCACGCCAAGGACAACGCGACGGTGCTCCTGCCGCGCTACTGCGAGCCGGAGGACATCTCCATGCGAATTCAGTACGACAGCGCCTCGCCGCTGGAGGCGCCCCTTGCGGAGGGGCAGCGCGTCGGCACGGTGACGGCGATGTACGACAGCATTCCGTTGGTGACGAGCGAGCTGGTTACAATGACGAAGGTGGAACGCGAGGATGAGCTCGCGCCGACGTCAGAAAACGGCGGGGGAACCGGCGAGAGTCTTCTGTCGGAGCTGCTGCGTTACTGGTATCTGACCGTGCCGCTGCTTCTGATGCTGCTTCTGCTGATCCTCCTCTTGATCGTTCGCGCGGTCAACGTCCATAAAGAGAAGAAGAGAAGGCAGCGGCGGAGGAGACGCAATGGATAAGATGGACGCTCTGCGGGAAAGATGTCTTGCCTGCCGCGGCTGTCAGCTTGCCGCGACCCGCACCAAGGTAGTCTTCGGCGTGGGACCTGCGCCTTCGGACGTCGTGTTCGTCGGCGAGGGACCGGGACAGCTGGAGGACCTCACCGGCGAGCCGTTCGTCGGCGCGGCGGGGAAGCTGCTCGACGACATGCTCTCCATCATCGACCTCGGCAGGAACAACTGCTATATCTGCAATATCGTCAAATGCCGCCCGCCGCAGAACCGCGATCCGCTGCCGGAGGAGCAGGACGCCTGCATCGGCTTTTTGGAGGAGCAGCTCCGGCTTTTGCAGCCGAAGCTCGTGGTCTGCCTCGGCAGGATCGCCGCCATGCGGCTGATCAAACCGGATTTCCGCATCACGCGGGAGCACGGGCAGTGGACGCTGAAGGACGGGATCTGGTATTCCGCGATCTATCATCCGTCCGCCCTGCTGCGCGACGCGTCCAAGCGACCGGAGACCTTCGCCGACCTGCTCTCCCTGCGCGCAAAGGCGCGGGAGCTGGGCTGCTCGGAATACAAAACGGAGTGACTTTACGAAGTCGCTCCGTTTTTGTGCAGATAGGTATGGATTTTTGCCGAAAGGTATGGTATGATGAAGCTGTGAGATCAACCGCATCCATACGAAAGGAGAGACAATCATGAAAAAGCGCATTCTTGCGATCCTGCTTGCAATCCTGATCCTCGGCTCCGTGCTGACCCCGGCGGTCTTTGCCGACGAGGGCCACGTCATCACCTATGACCCGATGGCGACGCAGGGCGGCAGCCTTCCGAGCGGATGGCCGTCGTGGAAACGGATTCCGGACGGACAGCCGATCGGCGAGATGCCCGTTCCCGTCAACTCCAATCCGAATCTGTCCTTCGAGGGCTGGTTTGACGAAGACCACAATCAGTACACCGCTGCTACCATCCTGACCAGCGACGTGGTCGTTCACGCCTACTGGATGGAAAAGCAGGCGACCTTTCCGTTCACCGATGTCAACGGTCATTGGGCGTATGAAGGTATCAAGTATTGCTATGATAACGGCCTGATGAACGGTATGACGCCGACCACCTTCGGTCCCGAGCTGACCACCACGCGCGCGATGGTCGTCACCGTTCTGTACCGGATGGAGAAAGAGCCGACCGTCGGCGGCCTGATCAACCCGTTCAAGGATGTGGAGTTCACGGATTGGTACGGCTCCGCAATCGTCTGGGCGGCTTCCGAAGGCATCGTCAACGGCATTTCGGCGGACAAGTTCGACCCGAACGGCAACATCACCCGCGAGCAGCTTGCCGCGATCCTGTTCCGCTACGCGAACTACTGCGGCTATACGACCGACATCCAGTACGTCCTCAACGATTTCAAGGACAAGGCCAGCGTCAGCGCTTACGCCGTTGAGCCGATGAAGTGGGCGTACGCCATGGATCTGATCACCGGTATGAAGGAGGGCGCGTATTTCTATCTCAAGCCGCAGAACAACGCCACCCGCGCGCAGATCGCCACGATCCTGATGCGCTTTATGGAGAACGTTGTGCCTCACGAAGTGGAGGCGCGGTTTGACGGACTGAAAATGACGCTGCCCGCATCGTGGTATCTGCAGTATACATATCTGTCAGAGGAGGTCAGTGACGGCGTTTCACAGATGACCTTCTGGTGCCGCAGAGAGCAGGAGAATGGCGGAGGCGGTTATCTGTTCACCATCGAGCTGCGGGACGGCGCTGTTCCGTCGGAATACGGTCCTGCCTTCGAGGTCGTCGGCGCGATCCACAAGGACGGTCGTTATCGCAACGTTGTGATCATCGATGCGGGCGGCGTGGAATGCGACAAATATAAGGATTTGTATTTTGCGATGCTGGCAGAGAAGGAGAAGATCGTCAAGTCCTTCCGCGGCTACGACGGCTGGAGCTTTGCCGTCGGCTGATACAATCTACGCCAAAAGAGGGTGCGCCTTTGCGCACCCTCTTTGAGAACTCTGAAAAAGGCGGTGTTTTTATGAAGAAACGATTCGCGCGCATCCTTGCCCTGCTGTTGGTTGCCGTCCTCGTGCTGCCGGGCGGCGTTTTTGCCGCGGAAGGGGAGCAGGCGGCGGGTACGGTACATGTTGTCTCCGAGCCGGCGGGCGCGGACGTCTACGTGGACGGCGAGCTCTACGCGCCGGCGGTCACCCCCTGCGACGTGCCGCTGTCCGCGGGAACGCATACGATCAGCGTCCGGATGAGCGGCTTCGACGATTACGAGACGACGGCGAAGGCGGGCGACAGCGTCAGCGCGCGCATGCAC
>Ga0265301_10003056_pt1 | contig 18253 bp, 35 predicted proteins | sample AusTroGonzalo_MG_2_FD_193488 | JGI IMG/M metagenome (GOLD analysis project Ga0265301, IMG submission 193488) | Bovine rumen microbial communities from tropical cattle in Woodstock, Queensland, Australia - Gonzalo_04 | ecosystem: Host-associated > Mammals > Digestive system > Stomach > Rumen ... | reverse complement strand
GATATAAACTGCCGAAAATCGTATTTTGGAATGTAGATTCAAGAGGTAACAAAACTATTCCTATTCAGCAAAATGATTGTGGATTAGTGCTTTGTTCAGGCTTTTCGGCTAACATTTTCAAAATGCTTTTAGGTGATGAACTTGATCCATATCAAGCTTTGTTAAAAATTTTAAATAGTGAAAGATACCAGCCTGTAGAAAAGGCTTTACAGGCTGATTAATTATAGAAAAATTTAGATACTTACAGCAAATTTATTATTGAAAAATAGTTTATTGGCGAAGAGCCTCCTTCTTTCTTTTCATCCTCCTTGTTTTAGTATCTAGTTTATTGTTATTCATTAAGGCACTTACAGCAAATTTTACGAGTGTTCTGGGTTAATTGGAGAAAAAGAATTTGAGTGCCTTGTATATGGAATGTTGCCAGAGAGGTCCATTGGAGCGGTTTGCTAAACCGTGGATGTAACAGTCCCACACGTTCGAATCGTGTACATTCCGCCTGTATAAGCTCTTGCAGCAAATTAATCTATATTTTGGCAGCAAACCAGACGTTAGCAGAGCTTAGAATATTTTATTTATTTTACAAAATATTAATTAAGACGCATACAGCAAACTATACTAACAGTATATATTATAAGTTCAAGTCTTATTCCGCAAGCCAAAAATTTTTGCAGATCGCCTAATGGTAGGGCAATATTGTTTAATGCGTCTTGTATATTGCGGCTTCTGATAAAAGTGGTCGAACGGTCTTTGACACCGGAGGAGAAGGGGCAGTACCTTCAGCCGCAGCTATCTAAATGAATAAGTAAAGGTTCATTTAGAAATATTGATTAAAAACAGGAGTTTAATTAGTATATGAAATTCTATAGTGATATTACTAAAAAATTCTATAATTCTGCTGATGAGTGTGAAAAAGAAGAAAATGCTCTTCAAGTAGAATTGGCTGCGAAAGCTGCAAAAGAAGATAAACTTAAGAAAGAACGTAAACAGAGAGCAGAAGAAGTTGATGCTGCATATAAAAATTATATGAAGCTGTTGAACGCCTTTATGAAGGACTATGGTTCATATCATACCTCTTTTAAGTCTGATGACGGTCTGTTTACTGACTTTTTCAAGTATGCTTTTACTTGGTAGATTTCTTAAAAATTTATTTGAGTAAAAACAAAATTTATTATATAATTATTATATAATAAAAAGAGAGAAATCTCCGCAGAAGAAATGGGATTTATGGTATTTTCTGACAGCAGTCTCTGCGTTATCAAAAACAGGTGGAGAAAATACCTTTTGTTTTGTTTACTTATAGGAGCTGTAAAATGAGTAGATCATATAAGCATACACCTTATGCGGGTGATACCAAAACAAAATGGGCTAAGCGACAAGCTAATAGAAAATATCGTTCTTTTCTCAAACAAATGGAAGAAGATATTCCTTATTCTCACTTTAAAAAAGTGAGTGAAAGTTGGAATATTTGTGATTACTATGATATTACAACTTGGGAAGAATATTTGCGGTATCGGCGAAGATATCATAGATATACTCCATATGGAATGAAATTTTTAGAAAATGGTGAAATTGATATTGAGAATGAACGTAAACTTTGGGAAAAATGGTATAAGAGAAAATAATGGAAATTAATCTTACTTATAGAGATGTTGAAAATATTTTACAAACTAAATTTCATATTAATCATATTTTAAATCCGCCTCCGTTATGGTATTCTGACGCTGATGAAGAATTCGATGATATTGGCGATAATAAATGTGATGATATTGTAATTAAATTGAGAGTATATAGTGACAATATATAAATTAAATAGGCTTTTACAAGATTATCCAATTATTGGATATATGATAGATCATGTGGAGCTTGTGCAACAAGGACAAGGTGATCATACAACTATTGTAAAAGTTGTATATAAACAATTTTGTAATCAGATTAGAAATATTCTTGACAAGTAAGAAATATTGTAGTATAATTATTATATAATTAAAAATATGGCCCATTGGCGGAATAGGCAGACGCGTCTGACTTAAAATCAGATTCCTTATGGAGTGATGATTCGAGTTCATCATGGGCTACTTGCGGTTGAGTGAAACGGTTTCCACGCAAGTCTCATAAACTTGAAACACTTCGGTCAGCACGAAGAACCGCAACTATGGACTTTACCCTTTGTGAGTACATCGAACGGTAGGGTATTGTGCATGGACTGAATAATGTAATAAAAGTGGATAGTGAAAAGTTATTTGGTCAGCTTGGTTTTATAATGTGAAACGATAGTAGTGACAAGCATAAATAAAGAAACTATTGTTGGCTTTCGGTAGTACACTGTTGAATGCCCGAAATAAATCAATGTGAAGACAGGTAAGTCGTAAAATCGACCCTTATGACTATCAATAAGGACTCTGAGGACGCAAAAGAGTATAAAATATGAGCTGTTGCTTTGCCGTGAAGCTTAAACTGTACGTGATTCTGCGTTAAGGTGGAGATGGGGTGGAGAACTTATCAGTAAGGTTGGAAACTGTTCGTTTTGTCCAAACGTAAAATGGTGGGGCCTAATGGCGAAGAGGAAAATCTGATATAACCTCTATAAATAATTTAGGTTGAGCTGGTAACTCAAAAGTTATACCTATACCGTAAAAGGAAAATCCAATAGCTTGCAAGTATTAGGACCCTCGGGAAGACGCATAATAGTGGTAACAACACATTATTATAAAGATGATTCAATAGGAAAGTTGTTCTTCTTTTGAATATCATGCAAGTCAGCGTAATGCTTGTCTATTCTCTATGGTTTGGGGAAGTTCCTCACGCGTGGCAGCGGTAAGTAGGGAATAGTAGCTTATTTATATATTTATAACTGAGGGGAAGCCTAACTCTATGGATGATAGGAATAGTGCAGTTCTATACTGATCATATAGAAAAATCCTAACCTGAGGAAAGATGGCGTCATAATTCGTAGTGATACGTAAAAGTATAAGTCCAAATTGTTGATCCAGGTAAACTCTTTAATATTGCGGGAAGAGTGGAGCGGAAAGTAGGTTATAAATATATTTCTTAGTAGTTTATTTAGTAAAACACTTGTGGGTAAACAAGCGTACCGTGATGCAATTTCACGGCTAAGAATTTTTTCAGGGTGTAGCTCAGTCCGGCAGAGCGCATCACTTGGGCTGATGAGGTAGTTATCACAGGTTCAAATCCTGCCACCCTGACAATGCAAAATGCAGAAAAGGAAACCAAAATGGAAGAAAATATTATTCAACAAAATGATGTAACAAGTGTAGAATATCGGCAAATGATGGAAGCACAACTCGCTTATGACATTTGGTTTATGAATGATCATTATAAATATAAATGGGATGATGATTTTTCTTGGGATAAAAATTGTTTTCCTCTTGAATTTGGAAATGGCTGGCTACAATCTTTCTATGAGTTATGTACTCAACTTCTTACTGAGGTAAAATCTGATTTTAGAGTTGAACAAATTAAAGAAAAATTTGGCGGTGGGAGATTTTATTATTCAGGTGATATTACTCCATATGGGGAAGAATTAATTCGACAATGGGAAGTTGATATGGAATCAGTTTGTGAAGTTTGCGGAAAACCTGGTAAACTTCGCACAGATGGTTGGTGGATGGCTCTTTGTAATGATTGTTATGAAAAAAGTGAAAAAGGTGAAGAATGAAATATAGTGATGAAATGAAGGAAATGGAAAGCTATCTTGATGGATATAAAGAAAAAGGTTATGAAGGTCTTGTAGCTGCTTTTTCGGCACTTGAATATGCTCAATTCATTGAGAAACTTGATTTTAACGAAGCTAAAGAACTTATGTATCGTTTTATTGAAAGTATGCTTCATCCTGAATGGGAATAGTTTTATATAAAAATTATAAGTAGCCCCTTAACTGGGGATATTTTTGTTATAAGGAGATAATCTGAAATTGAATAAAATAATTTTATTTTCTAACGACTGTCCGCGTTGTAAAATTTTAAAGAATAAAATGATTGAGAAGAATATAGAATTTGAAACGACAGATAATTTTGATGAAATTATTGAACAAGGATTTCAAACTACTCCAATATTGAAATATAATGAAAAATATTATCAATTTGGTGAAGCTAATTCTCTTATTCAATCGGGAGAATTAGGATGAAAATAAATATTAAACTTGATCCAGATTTTTCATATGAACTTACAAAATTAAAAAGTGTATATGGAGAAGAGTTTGCTAAACTTAATGGGCTTGCAGATGAACAATTAGATTATACAGATTTTATTGATAATTTTATTGATACAAAAATAGTTGCTGATGCATCTGTTGATGCTAATGCTAATGTAAATCAAAAAAGTGTAGTTACTCTTCTTAATGAAATGGCTAAGCCGCATCAGAAACTTTTAAGCTATAATAAAATTTTCTATGAGCTTAAAAAGAAATACGGTGTAGATATTGCAAAAGATTGGCTGAATGAAGAATGGACAGGAAAATTATATCTTCATGATGCTCATCATGCTTCTTTTCTTCATTATTGTTGGGCATCCAGCTTACAAGATTTAGCCGAAAAAGGGCTTTTCTTTATTGAGAATTTTAATCATGAACCTCCTAAACATTTAGGAACTTTTGTAGATTTCGTAAAAGAATATATAAGCTACGCTGCGAACTCTTCTTCGGGTGCGGTTGGTTTGCCTGATTTATTAGTGTACATGTATTATTTTTGGGATAGAGATATACAAAAAGATTATTATACCGAAACTCCAATAAAATATGCTAAACAACATATTCAAAGATTTATATATGCCGTAAATCAACCTTTCTTAAGGGGTAGTATTCAATCAGCTTTTACAAATACTTCTATTTTCGACCATCCGTATCTTGAAGCTTTATTTGGTGGTATGCAATTTCCAGATGGAAAATATATGATTGATGAAATTGAAGGAATAATGGAATTTCAAAAATTATTCATGACCACTATGCATGAGATTAGAGAAATTAACATTATGACCTATCCTGTAAATACAATTTCATTACTCAAAGATAAAGATGGAAATTTTGTAGATAGAGAATTTGCCGAATGGGTATGCCGAGAAAATATGAAGTGGTGTGATTCTAATTTCTTTATTGATGATAGTGTTACATCATTAAGTTCTTGTTGTCGTTTATCTAATAATGTTAAAGATTTATATATGAATAGCATTGGTGGAACGGCACTTAAAGTTGGTAGCGAAAAAGTAAATACTATTAATTTAGCAAGAATTGCATATGAATCTGATGGTGATAAAGAGGAGTATATAAGGATTCTTAAAGAAAGAACTTTACTTTGTTTATTTGCTTTAGATACAGTTCGGCATATAGTTACAAGAAATATTGAAAAAGGTTTGATGAAGAATTTTGATACTGGTATTGTAGAAATGGATAAACTTTATTCTACAATAGGGGTATTAGGAATTTATGAAACCTTAGATAAATTTGGCTTTACAAGAGAAGATAAATTTGGATATTGTGAATATACAGAAGAAGGATTAGAATTTGCAGAACAAATTCTTTCAACTATTCATGAAGTTAAAGAAGAATTTAAAAAAAATCATGATTATATGATTAATCTTGAAGCTGTTCCTGCCGAATCGGCAGCCGCAAAACTTATGAAGAAAGATAAATATTTCTTTCCCAATGAAAAATATGAACTTCCATTATATGCTAATCAATGGATTCCTTTAGCGGTTCATACCAGTATAGAAAATAAAATTAAAATTAGTGCAAGAATTGATGAAGCTTGTACTGGTGGAAGTATATCTCATATTAATATTGATTCTCCTTTTCAATCTTTTGAAGTAGCTTGGGATTTACTTTGTGAACTTGCTAAACAAGGTGTAAAATACTTTGCATTTTGTACTCGTATTTCTGCTTGTGAGCATAATCATGGTTTTTATGGTGATGTATGTCCGATTTGCGGCAAACCTAAGGTTACTACTTATCAAAGGATTAACAATTAAACAGTCCCTAATTATAGTAATATAATTAGAAAACTCAGAATAAGCGGGGAAGTCTTTAGGGCTTCTATTACTAAACGGATAGAGAAATCTGCGCCGTGGCGTTGCTAATCACAACGAGATAGTAATAATATAGAAGATTAGATAATCCGCTGACACAGCTCTAAAATTATTTTAAAATAAAAAGGAGAAGGTCTCAACGACTACCAATGAGCATCCTAATAGGATGATGGTATAGTCTAAACCGAAAATAAATAATGTATAAAAAAGAAGATAATATTTTTGAAAAATTTGATGATAATACTTATATAATGAAAGTTCAATATAAAGATATTTGGTATGATGTTTATATTGATTTAGATGACTTAGAAAAAGTTCAATCAAGACATTGGCGCACTAGCCATAAAAAACAGAAAGTATATATAATTAGTGGAAGTGTAACTAAAAATAATGTAGTTTATTTACATAATTATATTATGAATTATACTTATATTACAGGTTATGAAGTAGATCATCAAGATGGTAATAGTTTAAATAATAGAAAATCAAATTTAAAAATTGTTTCAAGACAAGAAAATATTTCTAATACACAAGTTAGAATAGATAATAAAATTGGTATTAGAGGTGTATGTAAAAATCCTTGGAATAGTTATAAGGTTGATTTTTCTCACAATAAAATTAGATATTATTTTCCAAATTGGAAGACACTTGAAGAAGCAGTTTATTGTAGAAAATTTGCTGAAGAATATTTTGGATTAACTATGTTAAATAGAAATCCTTTAGCACAGCAATATTTAACCTTAACTGAAGAGCAACAAATTCCAATAAAAGAGATAGTTTTAAAAAGTATTGCGAAAGCAACGGTATAATTGTGTAGGCTTCCTTACTCCAGTTCGTACATATAGTAAAGAACGTAAAGAAGAGTTTTATAAAAGAGATTGGATGAAGGTGGAATGAAGCTCGTAAATCTTATACAAGAAGATTTTACAAATTATAAGAAACCAAGTTTGTTTCTTGGATTTCCAAAATGTTCAGGTAAATGTAATAAACTAAATGGTAAAATTGTTTGCCAAAATGAAGCTCTTAGAAATGCCGAAAAAGTAGAGGTTTCGGCAAATGAAGTTATAGAGCTTTATACTAAAAATAATATTACAAAAGCATTAGTATGTGGAGGATTAGAGCCTCTTGATACGCCAGAAGATTTATTGGAAATAATAAAGGCTTTTCGGCAAGTCAGTCAAGATGATATTGTAATTTATACGGGATTTACTGAGAATGAAGTTAAAAATTCTTTAATATATGCTAAATTATTACAATATCCTAATATTATAATAAAATATGGAAGATACTTAGAGGGACAAAAACCTCATTTTGATACTACATTAGGAGTAAATTTGGCTTCTGCTAATCAATATGCAAGACCAATTTCATAATTGAAAAATGGTTTCTTTTCTTAAATTTTTTGTAGTTTTTTGGGGATTAGTTATACTCGAAACTTTATTGGCTATGTTAGTATATAAGTGGTTTACAAGAGATTAGGTATAATATGACAATTTATGATTTATATTGTTATTTAGATGCAGCTTTAGATGTGTATATGGATTCTATTTTAGTTAAAGAGGATCCAACTGAAAAAGAACGTAAAGAATATGAATATATTAAATATTGGCGATCTTCTCAACCTGATGAGGAAGTTATTAAAATTTTAAAGAGTGTTGAGCTTACAAGTGGAGACAAAAATAAAAGTGAACAAAAAACCTCCTAAAGAAATTAACTTGCGGGATTTTATATGGGAAGAGGAAGAATTTCAGTTTAACCCAAAAGTTAATAGACATAAAAAATTCCTTCATAGTAAAAAACGACAGCTTGAAAAAGAAAAGTTTGCTGATAAGAAAAAAATTTTTAATGACTCGCTTATATTAGATGAGCATAATAGATATATGTCTAAGATAGAAAAAAGTTTGCTTCAAGATTATTATGATAGTGATAGTGATGAAGATTTTCAAGAGTATAAGATAAAGTAGAGCGGCAATTCCGCTCTATTTTTATATATACACATATTATTTTTAAGAGTAACAATCTTCTTGACTTTTGAGAAAAATTGTAGTATAATTAGTATATAATTAAAAATGAGGAAAATATGTTATCTAAAATAGTGATGGGATTAACCATATGTTTTATAACTTGGGCATTATTAGAATCTGAAGGTTTTAGAGATGGTATAAAAGTTGCAGAATTAGCATTTATTTGCTATATTCTTTATGAAATTTATAAGGTTTTGAGTAATGGATAGGGAATATACTTTAGAAGAAATGCGAGAATATTGTGCAGAATATATTCGTAAGCATTATGGGGATCAATATGATAATACTCCCTGGTGGGACAAATGGCAGATAATTAATACTTTCAATAAGATTAAGCAAAAGGAGAAAGAATATGGGCAAGTACGTTACTTTAGACAAGATGAACAAGAAACAGAAACGTGAGTTTTATTCTATGCGACGTAATACTTGGGGTGAACTTAGCCCTGTAACCAGAAAACCAAAGAACCCTAAAGCTTATGATAGAGCTAAAAGTAAAAGGGAATATTATGAATAAACCAGTAAATTGTGGGTGTGGTGGAAATGTAGATGTACATTTTTTTGGTAATACTTATATTGGTGATTATCATAAATTTACTGGAAAATATTTTATTTGCTGTGAAAAATGTGGTGTAGAAACACCAATATGTAAGACAAGAGAAAAAGCTATTGAAATATGGAATAAAGCAATGGGTGAGCGGACGGCGAAGGTAGTTGGTGTTGAAAAACCGATTATTGGAGATGAAGAAGGTAAGACTATCAGAGTAACATCATGCGAAAATTGTGAAAATGTAGTGAGCATCTTTGACAACTTTTGTCCGAATTGCGGATGCAGACTTATCTGGGGAGAAGACCATGAATGACCTTATCAGCAGACAGAAAGCTATAAATGTGTTTGAAATCCTTGCTGACAAAATGACGGATGAAGGACAGACAGTAATGGAACAAGCAATATCAGTATTGAAGGATTTGTCATCCGCAGAGCCAGAGCGGAACAGAAAATTCTTGGAAATTGTTACCGAATATCCTAAGATTTGTACCTACCCTGAGTACGAAGGTAAGCCGTACTATGCAATCAAGTACGAAGAAAATGGCGAAACGATAGTCGGATTCGGCACTTATAAGCCAGAGGTGCTTTCTCAGTATTTACAAGAGTATTTTATACCCTCCGCAGAGCCAGAGCGAACAGCGAAGGTGGTAAAAGTGGAAATGCCAAATCCGAAAAATCTTGTATGGAGATGTGTGGAGTGTGGGCAATATATGCATCCTGCTTCGTGGGCAAGGGAAACGAGATATTGTTCATACTGCGGTGCGAGATTGGAGTTGGAATGAGTGACCTTATCGAAAGACAAGATGTATTGGATGTAATTAGAAATCTTGCCTTTAATCATATATTTCAATGCGGTGAGTATTACGGAGAAGATGAAAGACAATTAACAATAATAAATGCTGGAAAAGCACTTGATGTAATCGAATCATTGCCATCCGCAGAACCAGAGCGGAAGAAGGGCGAGTGGAAAAATATTGCTCTTTTTACACGTGAGTGTTCTGAATGCGGAGCGCAATTTCACGAACTTGAATATGATAATTTCTGTCCGAACTGCGGGGCGGAGATGGAAAGAGAAGATATTCCAATGGAATATTTTGAAAATGGTGGAATATGATTGTAGCTGGAATATGGTTTATAGGTTTTAGTATATTTCTTTCTGGATTATGGATTTCGGCAGAACTTCATGATTTATGTAAAATAAAAAATGAACTTGATAATATTCGATTAGAAATTCAATATTTGGAGAAGAGATAATGGGTTTAGAACTTTTTATACTTGGACTTGTACTTGGAGCCGCAATTACCTTATTTATTGTTGCAAGACTTCTTTCGAGGTATTAGTATTATGCATATATTTATTCCAATGTGGTTAATTAATCTTTTAATAGGAATTTTTATTTTTATTGCTGGCGTTATTTGGGGATATTATAAATTATGACTAAAACATTAACCAAACAAAAACAGCTTGTATCAAAAAAACAAAAAGAATTTATTGAATTTGTAGATAAAAATGTAATGCCTTTTTTCGCAGAACAGAATATTAAATTTGATAGTATAAATCCAACTCTTCTTCAAGATGAATGGAAAGGTCCAGATATTCTTATTACTATTCCATATGGTGAAAGAATGGAGCCTTGGTTTGTTAGAGCTATTAATGAATGTTATGCATACGAAAATAAAAATATTTATATAGTATGTGGAGCTAAAGTTAATACAAATGCTTTTCATAAATATGTATTTCCATTAGCTGAAAGTATAGCTTTTGTTAGAAGGGGTAAAAGACCAACTTGTATTATTAAATATGCATATGGGTGTGGTTATAAGGCTTTTGCAAGTCATTGTAATAATACAATAGCTTATTCATTAGGATGTGCACCAAGTGATATTGATGATTATGCTATTGAACATTTACTTGATGAAGAGGAAGAAGAATAATTTTTTTGACAGATAAGAAATATTATAATATAATTATAATATAAAAATTTAAAGAAAGAAGACAATAAAATGATTGATTATATTATTAATAAGGAAAAGCGCACTGTTGTTGCTGTAATTGATTTTGGTAAATCGCAAGAAACTTTTAAATATAGTGAAAGTATTTTAGATCATATTGATGATGTTTTAACTTGTTTAAAAGGTAATAAAAATGGATATACTAAAAATTATTGGAAAAAATATAATAAAATGTTTTTTCCTCGATATATGTCAGCTAAAGCTAAATGCAGTCCGGATGACGAATGGAATGAAGAATTTGGAAAAGAACTTGCCAGAAAACGTTTAGTAGAAAAAATTCATAACTATAGAAGTAATTCTTATAAAATTGTCGCTGAGATGATCGAAGAGATTTATAATAAATTTGTTGGTTAATATTATTGCTTAAGCAATAAAGGAGGTAGCTATGGCAGAACGTAAGCTCGCTAGTGTACAGGTTATAAAAAATCTCGCACCAATTGAAGGTCGTGATAGAATAATGCTTGCCGAAATAGAAGGTTGGCATGTAATTGTAGGGAAAGATGATTTTCATGTAGGGGATAAATGCGTCTACATTGAAATTGATAGTGTTCTTGATCCTAATAATCCTGTTTTTGAACAAGCTCGTAAACGGGCAAATCGTATTCGCACCATGAAAATGGCTGGTGTGTATTCAGAAGGTATAGCTTATCCTCTTTCAATTCTTCCCAATGGAGATTGGAAAGAAGGAGACGATGTCACTGAACTACTTCATATTACTAAATATGATGAATATGCAGGTGATGATATGCCTTGTCGGCAGGTTCTAAAGAAAAATAAATATACTAAATGGCAATTATTTTGGTATAAAATTTTTGGTTTTCCAAAGAAAAAAGAAAATGAATTTCCTTCTCTTGTAAGTAAAACTGATGAAACTCGTATTCAGAATGTGCCAGATGCTTTAAAATATAAAGAACCAGTTGTTGTTACAGAAAAAATAGATGGTTGTTCTATGACAGCTATTATAGAACATACTGGTTTCCTTTTTCCTAAAGAAAAATTTACTCTTGCATCAAGAAATCGTTCTCTTGAAAAAGATAATTCTTATTATTGGAGAGTTGCTGAAGAATATGATCTTCAGGAACGTATGAGCTTAATGCTTAATGACTTAAATCTTCCTTGGCTTGCAATTCAAGGTGAAGTAGCTGGTCCGGTAATTCAAGGTAATCCTTATAAAATGAAGGAACTTGATTTCTTTATATTTAATATTATTACTCCAGAAGGTAGGATGGGTACTCTTCAAATGGCTACTCTTTGCTATCAATATGGATTGGGTTATGTTCCAATTTTAGATAGTGAATATATTCTTCCTGATACTGTAGATGATATGCTTAAATATGCAACTGGACCTTCTTTACTCAATCCGGAAGTATTACGGGAAGGTGTGGTTATTCGTAGTAAAGATGGACAGAAAAGCTTTAAAGCTGTTAGTCCTGAATATTTAGTAAAACATGGAAAATAATAATGACAGAAATAAAAATTTCTCATAATAATGAAGAATATACTTTAGAAGAGCTTCTTCAAAAACTATCTTCTTCAGAAGAAAAAATTAAGGAATTACAAAGTAAAATAAATGCTTATGCTATGGCAGATGCTATTAATACTGCACATAGAAAATGGGAAGAAGAATCTGTTAAAAAATTAATTAAAGAAAATTTAAATAAATGCTGTTGTGATTCTTATTATGAAAAAGTATCTGATACTTTAATGGAACGTTCTATTGATTCTTTAAAAGAAACTATTTCTCTTAGAGAAGAGAATATTAGATTGAAAAAACGAATTGATGAATTAGAAGAAGAAAAATCAGCTATTGCTTGGATGGGTGTTATATTAGCATTAATGAAAAGCAATAAAAATAAATAGGAGTTAAATAATTTTAACATGAATGAAATAAAAAATTGCCCATTTTGTGGTAATAAAGCTATTTTAAGAAAACGAAGACCAGATCATATTATGAATGGGAAATCTTTTGTTTGCTGCGTTGAATGTAAGGCTAAAACTGGATATTACGATACAGAAGAAGAAGCTATTAAGATTTGGAATAGACGGACAAATGATATAAGCAATATTAATTATTGTCCTCATTGCGGTGAAAAAATTATGTAAAAGAATAGGGATGCTGTTTCGGCATCCCTATTTTTCATTTTCATTAGGAATTTTCTTGACTAATAAGCAATATTGTAGTATAATTTATATATAATTAAAAATAAGGAGAAACCTGATGGATGAATACTATTATATTGAAGAATTGAAAGATGAAATTGATTATCTTGCTGAAGAAAATGAACGATTAAAACAGGAATTAACACATTATAAAAAATTAATAGATATTATTTTTAATAAGGGGGAATAATATGATTAAACAGTATATTGCAATTTACAATTATAAAAAGTATTCTCTTGATGAAATTATGGATATGGTTCAGCCTTATGATGTGCGGTATTGGCATCGTCGGCAAACTTGGGAATCTCCGGAAGAAGAAGATATTGATTATAAAATTGATATTTCGGCAGAATTTGATAAAGCTGTTCAGATCGCTTGTGTAGAATTTGAAGATGATTATGATGAATTTAGCCGATTTGTTGAATTTGATGGAATTAAACTACGACTTGTTAAAGAAGGATATAGTTGGTTTGATTGTCTTCAATCATTTGGTTGGGATGTTCTTGATGGAGTTGAAGGATTAGATATTTTTTATAGCGAAGAACAACAAGTTCGTAGTAAAATTGAAAATTGGACTGATGCTATTGCAGAAAATAATGCTTGGCAAATAGTCTATGATGGTGGTGCAAGGAGCTGGTATTAATGGGAATGTTTTATATTTATAGCTTACAAGATTCTAATGAATTATATAATTCAGTAAGCTTTTCAAATCCTCATTATATTTATATTGATCCAGATGATTATTATGATTTAGAAAAAATTGAAGTAAAATGTAAAACTCAAATTCTTACTAATTTTTGGGATAATCTTATTTGTGCAGAGCTTCTTCCTGATCAAATTATAATTCATTATGGAAAATTATTTGAAAATAAATTTAAAATGCAATGGGATGCGGCACGAGAATGGATTTATGAAAAAGGTTATACAAAACCATATAATCTTATTTTAAAAGAATGTTATTCATGTGTCGAAGATGCGGTTGATGGGGTAAATTATTTTTGTGACATGGTAGCTAAAACTAAAGCTACTCAATTCTTACTTATGGGATATTCTAATGGAAACTAAATATTATTTATATAGTACAGCTATTGATATTCCAGTAAATAAAGAAAATCCAGAACTTTTATGGAATATTTTTATTGATAAAATTAATAAAATAGTTGAAGAAAAGCATATTGAAAAAAATTGTACACCATCTATAGTATATTATGAGTTATCACCTGAAGCTGCTAATATAGTTTTTCTTAACTTAGTAAATCAAAGTAAACCTTCTTGGTTTATTAGAGAAGATAGATTATACACTAAAATTTCTTTACCAGTTCTTCTTCTATATGATTGTGCGAACATGAAAAAAGTTGCTTTGGCGGCATTTGAAGTTTTAGATAGTGTTGTACAAGATAAAGCTGAAATTATTTGGTATTGAAATTTTTCTGATTGGGTAACAATTTTCTTGACTTTTAAGAAAAATGGTGTATAATTATTATATAATTAAAAATTAAGGAGATAACATCATGGAAGAAACTTACTCACTCTATTATGACGATCGCTGCATTGCTGAAGGTTATACTGAAGAAGAATTTGAAAAGCTTCTTGAAGAACTTCAACTGGATTATGGCTGGGAACCCAATGGTGAATATCATTATTTTTATAATAATCATTATTGGTGTGAGAAAGAACTTTCTTTTTGAAAGTTTGTAAGAAATTTAGGAATCTTCTTGACAAATTAGAAATATTGATGTATAATTAATATATAATTAAAAAGGAGATGAAAAATGATAGAAAAACTTCACCTTCCAGCAGATCTTCCCGATCGTGGTTTGTATTTCAAACGACTTAGCGCTGAATATAGTATGCCGCTTGACTCAATTTGGGCATTGTATAATTCAGATATTACTGAAAAAGAGTTTTATCAGCATTTGGAGGAGTGCGATGCAAAAAATTGGTATGGTTGGGCAGATTCAACTCGTAAGCGTAATAAAGAGAAGTATGGAAATCAAAACTGCAAATAAAGTATATGGCATTTATGCTTGGAATAGAATTACTACTCTCTTTAAGACAAGAGAAGAAGTAGAAAAATATTTGGAACTGAGCAAGAATGTTATAAGCTGTTATAATCCAACTAAAGATTATTGGACAACAGATCATCATTTTACTATTGTTCCAGTCGATAAAAATGTGATGAAGGATTTAGGAGTTCGTTATTATTTTGATCCGGATCCCGATGCAAATTTGTAATAAAGAGTAGGAATTTTCTTGACTGTAAGAAAAATTGTGGTATAATTATTATATAATTAAAAATTAAGGAGAATTTTATGAATCAGGTTATAATTTCCTTCTTTTTTGGTAATAAGCGTATCGCTGTTTTTCATTCAATGAATGAATTTCATATGTATCTTGTACAGCGTGGTCTTCCTCATCAGGTAAATGATAATGGTGAAGTTGATATTTGTGAATTGGATGGATATTGGTACAACTAAGAAATTTTGTAATGAGATTCGGAATTTTCTTGACTTTTAAGAAATATTGTTGTATAATTAATATATAATTAAAAATGAGGAACAGTTTTGGAAACGGATTTCTCTGCAAAAGAAATAAACAGAGTTCGACTCTCTGGTTCCTCTCTTGCCGAAACTCCTGGACACGTTGGACGGCTAAATCCTTCGCCAACTGGGTTGGATAGAGTATAAACTGGACATTATATCGCTTTTCTTTGATTTATGGATTGTGCGATGCTGCTTGCAAAACAATGATTATAAATCAATAAGGTTTTTAGTTAATCCCTTGGTGCTTCAGCCCATAAAAACTAAATAATGAGGGTTTCGTTCAGTGGTAGGATGGCTGTCTCCAAAACAGCAGATGTTGGTTCAAATCCGGCAACTCTCGCTTGTCGTAATTTTTGTCATGGATTTAGAAATATCCTTGACAAAACAGAAATATCGTAGTATAATTAATATATAATTAAAAATAAAAAACAAAAAGAAAGAAGGAAAAATATTATGTCTATGTCTGTTAATGAAGCCAATGTTGCCGTTAAGGAATCTGTCCTGTCCGCTCTGTTCGAAGATGGTCTGAACGCTGTTGAAACTGTTCAGATTGACTCTTACAAGTGGGTCATCCCTGTTGAAGTTGATGGTGAACAGCGGTTCGCCACTGTGACTCTCACTGCTAACAAGGCAGATTATGATGAATCTAATCTGGCTCAGGATGCTGAAGCCTATGCCGAAAAGGTTGCGAAAGCTGCTGAACGTGAAGCTGACCGCGCTGCGAAGCGTGCCGAAAAGGAAGCTAAGGCTGCTGCCAAAACTGACTAATTAATCAAGATTCATTAAGGGTAACATAGTGTTATAATTGCGGTGCAAGTCCGCAATACCCTTCACACCCATTTTAAAAAACAAAGGAACGATTGATGGGACACGGAAAAATGAGTAGATGGCACCGTGGGCATGTCGAAATAAAGCCGCTCATGACCGTAATGGTTGTTCACATTCAGCCAACTCACGTTATAGTTAAGCGTTAGCTCAGCGTAGCAAATGTGAAAGTGTCGCCTGGACGACAAGGTAATGCCCAGTGGTTTGCCGATAACTGAAACGGACGTAAAGCTGAGTTTCTTTCGCAAAGTAAGTTACAGTAAGTAGTACGAAAACCTACAAAACAAAAACGCAAATTGCAATGCAGGTAACGCATACAATCCCTTGTTCGGCTTCTAACAAGTAAATTTAAAAGCGCTGAGTAATAGTTTCTTAGAAGTACGGTATGGTAAGTGTACATTCCTTAGGATACCTAAACTTAAAAGTACACAACACGCCCTATTAGCTCAATTGGACAGAGCGTGGCACTTCTAATGCTAAGGTTACTGGTTCGACTCCAGTATGGGGCACTGAGGAATTTTGTAAGGAATTTAGAAAAATCCTTGACAAAGATGAAAAATTGTTGTATAATTATTATATAATTAAAAATAAGAAAGAAGGAAAATATAATGTCTACTATGTCTGTTACTGAACTCCAGCGTGAAATTAAGGATTCTGTTCTCCCCTGCTTCATGAATATGGGAATGTCCAATATGGAACTCATTCAGATCGACAATTACAAGTGGATTGCAGTAACTGAAGTTGAAGGTGAACAGCGTTTTGCTGAATTTAGCATCACTGCTAAGAAAGCTGATTACACTTATGAAGATGCTGTTGCAGCAAATCAGAAATATCAGGAAAAAGCTGAAGCGGCACTTCAGCGTGAAGCTGATAGGGCTGCAAAACGTGCCGAAAAAGCTAATGCTAAAGGTGAAGCTCGTAACTCTTCTGGTAATCTGAGTGCTTCATCTACTGATGAAAATGGTAAGTATATTCCGTTCGATGAACGATACGCAAACGGTGATTTTTAATCACTAACATGGGTAAGTAGCGTAGTTGGCGATCGCACTTGGCTGTAAACCAAGCACATAAGAAACAACGTAGGTTCGATTCCTACCTTGCCCACAGACCTGATAAGGTACATGGTTATCTCCTATTTGTTTATTTATATTTTTTGGTACACGGTAAGCCGTCTTGGTAGGTGCAACTCCTACGTACCATCTAAAACTGAAAGCGAAACCGCATTTCACCTTCCAAATGCATAATCTTTGGTTTACCTTAGATGAAAGTTAAGGGTTTTGAAAAGATTGCCATATGGCTTAGCTTTTGTAACTCAATTGGCAGAGTATCGCACTTTTAATGCGAGAGTTGCGGTTTCGAGTACCGCCAAAAGCACTTATGGGGATATAGCTCAACAGTAGAGCGAACGACTGTTAATCGTTGTACACAGGAGCGTCACCTGTTATCCCCTCTACAAGTAGACCCGTAGTCATAGACAGTCGGATATTTACTTGTGTACTGTCCCGAGCGCAGTATAAATACCGAGATCGGCGTAGAGCAGATTAGACTTCTCACTAAGGTTATCCAAGGGTGCGTTAATACCGTAATAAATGAAGTGATAGGTAGACACTTAGTTTTGCTTCTTTTCTAAAATGGTACCTAATAGCAGGGTGTACAAATACATTGTCCGATAGGGAAAAAGAAGTATTTTTGCTTATGGCGCCCTATAATCCAAAAGGGATGGAGCTGTGATTCCGCAGTCGCCAAAGGAATAGTTGATAGGTATCTCATAACCTATACGTTTTCTGTTCTGAACGAAAAACAGAATTTATGTGCACAGTGCCGTTGAAGGCTTTATGAATACCATGGTGATGGCAAGTAATAAACGACTCTGATCCTGATGGTTCTATGCCTTTGGCGGCACACAATTTTTGTAATGAAAAAAGAAAAGTCCTTGACTTTTATGAAATATTGGTGTATAATTAGTGTATAATTAAAAATTAAATATTTCATAAAGGTTAAGGACTTTTTTGTTTGGGAGGTAACTATGAAGTACATTTTACAGCGTTTCGGCAGAACTTTCTTTGAATCTGATTCTTTTTCAGAACTTGATGATACCTTCATGC
>Ga0265301_10003048_pt1 | contig 18284 bp, 13 predicted proteins | sample AusTroGonzalo_MG_2_FD_193488 | JGI IMG/M metagenome (GOLD analysis project Ga0265301, IMG submission 193488) | Bovine rumen microbial communities from tropical cattle in Woodstock, Queensland, Australia - Gonzalo_04 | ecosystem: Host-associated > Mammals > Digestive system > Stomach > Rumen ... | reverse complement strand
GGAACATCGTTGTAAAGAAGGGATAGTCGTACCAGTTTTCTTTATCACCTACAGCATACAATGAAAACATATCTTCAAACGACTCGCAAGTCATATTCCAACTGGTGATAACATTAGTAAAAGGAATCAATCTGCCTGTTTTGTATAAAGCATTCTGATAAGGAGTTGTCGGCAATGGATAACCATACAGTTGTGAATGACTGCGATTATAGCTTTCACCTATGATGAGAACAATATCAGGACATGTATACTGACAACTATCAATACTATTCTTATTAAGAGTATTACGTAATGCTTTGGTTACATGTTTCAGACTGTTATATTCAGATATGGAATAAGCCAATCGATAAACAGGAAGATAATAGCCTGTCAACGGAGTCATATCATATTTCTCCTGAAAATCAAGCTCACTTGTCTGGCATATTACCCTGTAAAAAAAATACTTTTTATTTCCATAACTCAAAACCAAAGAACATAATAGTAATACCATTGCTAATATTTTAATTGGTCTTGAATAAGCAGTTTTAAAAGGAAAGCTAATATTCTTTTTCTTACAAGCAACTATAATATGTAATAACAAAAGAACGAGAATAAGTAAGAGTGGACTCAGAATGATGGAAGTAGATAAATATGTTTCTAACATTTCCGTTGTCTCATTCAAATTCGACTGGACAAAGGTTTGATAATAGATAGGTAAAATGCCCATTCCAAGCCTTACATAGCAAGTCATATCTATGATGGCTACTACATATAGTATTATATATAAGAAAGCTCTGACGACACCTTTTACTTTTTTAGGTAATAAACTAATAAATAAACAGAGAAAATAGGTATCAATAAATAGTTCTAATAACGACCATAATCTACTTCCATACCAAGCTAAAGGTTCGAATATGATACATATAGCTCCTAACAGGTACATAAAAGTAAAAAATAGTATGTTATTCTTGATAGGAAATAACACACTATTCAATACTCTATTTACCTTTTCAGACATCATAATTAACTCAGCTCCAACATTCTTTGTATGGGTTTAACGGCTTCTTGCGCTATTTTCGGATCTACTTCAACAGATGGCCATTCGTGCTTCAAGCAATTGTATATTTTCAAGAGTGTGTTCATCTTCATATACTGGCACTCATTACAACTGCATTCTAAGCCGCTCTCGCTGATTTCAGGAGGTACAGGTATAAATTCCTTGTCTGGACAAGAACGCTGCATCTCGTGCAAAATACCGGCCTCTGTGGCGACAATAAATTGCTTTTCATCATGTTGCTGGGCATAATTAAGCATTGTTGCAGTACTTCCCTTCACGTCAGCAAGTGCCAATACAGGACCCTTACACTCCAAATGAGCCATCACAATTGCATCAGGATACTTTTTCTTGAGTTCCAATATCTTTGCTACTGAGAAACGTTCATGTACGTGACAACCACCATTCCAAAGCAACATATTTCTGCCTGTTACCTCATTGATATAATTACCAAGATTATAATCAGGACCAAAAATCAGCTTCGCACTCTTTGGTAACTGGTCGACAACCTTCTTGGCATTGCCACTGGTAACAACAACATCTGTCAGAGCCTTCACAGCGGCTGTAGTATTGACATATGAGACAACCTGATAGCCAGGATGCTCATCCTTAAACTTCTTCAGATCTTCAGCCTTACACGAATCAGCTAATGAACATCCAGCATTCAGATCAGGACAAAGCACAGTCTTATCTGGCGACAGCAACTTACACGTCTCTGCCATGAAATGCACACCACACATGACCATCATCTTTGCATCAGTCTCTGCAGCCTTGCGAGCCAAAGCCAATGAGTCACCTACGAAATCAGCAATATCCTGAATATCACCAATGGTATAATAGTGAGCTAAAATAATAGCTCCCTTTTCCTGACACATACGACGAATCTCTTGTTTCAAGTATTCCGTCTCGTTCATTCCTTCATGCACATTGACAGCTTCGTCAATGAATCCTTGTTCTATCCACTCCTTTTTCAACATCACATTCATATTTTATTTTCTTTCTTTTTTTTTTAAAAAGAGAATGAAAAGGATGATATGCCGTTGATAAGTGCAAAACTTTTTCTGCTTTTTCTTGCTAGAATGTTTATCCACCCGTGATTCAACGCTCTTCACATCCATTGTGAATACTTACCAATTGATATTTAGTCCGTTAGGTAGTTTATCCACAATTCTCTATTTTGGTGCAAAATTAATAAGTTTATATCTTTTTCTTGCATTTTTTAGTGGAAAAGTGAGTTAAAAGCCTGTAATTTATGCTTAAAATGCACAGTCGAGTAGGTGAGTATTGTATATTTCTGTAGTTATGAATGAATTATTAACAGGGTTATGCACATAGTTATCAACACTTTTTCGTACCTTTGTAGGCGATTATGAGAAAGATTCGTACTGTTGAAATGAAACGCTTGACGATAGAAGAATATCGTCAAGCAGAAAAACTACCATTAATAGTAGTATTGGATGATGTGCGTTCGATGTATAATATAGGCAGCGTGTTTCGTACATGTGATGCTTTTCGTGTAGAAACTGTCTATCTTTGTGGTATATGCCAGACGCCTCCATCGACAGAAATTCATAAAACAGCCCTTGGTGCTGAGGAAAGTGTGGCTTGGAAATACTTCAAAACAACATTGGAGGCTGTCAATGAACTCAAAAAACAGGGCTATACGGTGCTTTCTGTCGAGCAGGTGGAGCATAGCACCAAACTACAGACGTTCGAGCCTCAGCGTGGCTTAAAATACGCTGTAGTGCTTGGTAATGAAGTAAAAGGCGTCCACCAGGAAGTAGTAGACGCCTCAGATGGTTGTTTAGAGATACCTCAATTAGGCACCAAACACTCTATGAATGTCTCAGTTACTGCAGGCATTATTATTTATAAGTTCGCAGAAGCATTGATCATTCGTTAGATGCTTAACTATTTGACTACCTTACGACCATTACTAATATAAATACCTTTGGGTTGCTCTGCTAAATGACCATTCATTCTACGACCATTTAAATCATAAACGGCAGCAGTATTCTGTTGATAGTCTGTTTTAACTTGTCCGATGGATGTATAGTCGGACTCTGCCTGAATACCAATCTCAGCGGCTGATGTCCAAGCATTACCGTTAATTTCTGACTTTGCTACAAACTTCAAGTAACGACCTGTAGTGGTTGTTGTTAACTTGGCTACCTGTTGTGACGTTGTATTCTTGAACTCACCTGAAACTACTGGCGAACCCCAACTTTCACCATCGTTACTTAAATAGACTTCGAAGTTTTTCACCATACCATTCTGATTGCCATCTTGACGACTGAGATAGGTGATAGCTGTTACCTTATATTCAGTGGCCATATCGATTACTATCGTATGCGGACAACGCGGTTCCACACTTCCCCATTCCGTATGCCAGAAGGTATCATTCTTACCATCGAAAGCTAAACGAGCTTCATTACCACTATGCTGACTGTCGACACTGATTAGTTTCCAAGCAGACTTGTTGATATAAAGATCAAAATCGTAAGTCATTACCAGACTATTCATTAAGTTTTCAGCAGTACAATAGGTATTGATCGTGCAGGCATCATTTTGGGTGAGAGGTTCGGTATATTTCTGATAGTCACCTCCATTGATGCTATAATAAATGGTGGCATTCTTTGTCGGAGTACTCATCTTAATACGTCCATTGCTTTGACGTTCACAATTAACAGGTTGACAAACGGGCATATCGATACGTGCAGCTTCCGCAGCTTTGACATCAGCTTTCAGTGGAATAATAAAGAATCGGAAAGCAGTATTGGCAGCTTTCAGTTCGTATTTATCCAACACGTCTGGACCACAAGAATTATTACCTAAGCCACGAGTAGCAGCATCGAGATTGACAACGGTATTTTGGCAATATACAAACTCATAGGTATGTTTCTTGCGCGTTTCATAATTCGTATAGTTGTCTTCTGGACGGAAATGAACGGCAGAGGCTGCCATCTGGTCTGGTGCTACAAACAGCAGACCCTGACCCTCACTATTGGTTACTGACATCCAGCGAACCTCTTGTTTCGTACCGTGTTCCTGTGGCAGGATGTATTCCTCGTACTGGTCAGTGACAGTGCTCTGATAGATAGCAGGGAAACAAGCTTCCTTGCGGTCGCGATAGCTATCCCAAGGCCCGCGTCCAAACCATGCTAACTGCTCCATCTCTTCTGGCATCTCTAAACGGAAGCCGAGTTTAGGCAAGATTGTACCAGTGTTTTGTGGACGAATAAAGGAGTTGACCATTAACGTTCCATCAGCACAGACTATAAAGTCGAGACTAACATCAAAAGAGTTATTATCACTTCCATAGGTGCTCTTTATACTAACGGTGACAGTCTTGCCATCTTCAGCTTTTGTCACTGTGGTGCCTTTACCCTTACCTGTCGTATTGAGATTAGGCAATCCCATACCATCCCACGTTGCCTTCTTGCTGCCATCATTATCGGTAGGCAGACGGAAGGCATTAAACTGAATAGCCTTATTGATCATTTGCACACCATCATAGGTATAGCTCGACAGCGTACCTTTACGTTTCATAAAGGTAGCTTTGAAGTTGGCTCCACTGACATTGACAGTAGCATTTGTCTCTTCTACCGTCAGTGCTTCATCTTTGGCAAAGGTAAGGTCTTTCATAGGCTTCGTAGCTGTCTTTACAGGCAGTTTTTCTTCAGCTACCACATAACCGGCATCAGCCCAAGCCGTTTTCTCTCGCTGTGTTGCAGTGAAATGTATAAAGGCTTCCTTAGTAGCATCAAGACTATTGACAGCACTTAGGTCGATAGTGACATCCTTTGTTTCACCAGCAGCAACGTCGTCGCTAATTGTTCCGCTACTGAGGATATTTCCTTCCTCGTCAACAACACTATAGTTCACATCATAAATATTGCTGGACAGGAATGCCAATTTGTTCTTCATACGGAAGACGTCATTTTTACCACTAATAGCTGAAAACTCCAAAGGCTGGTAGACTTTCTTCGTATTGTAAGTCTTGGCCGTATAGCTCCAGTCAGGATGCACCAAACCATTGATACAGAAATTACCATCGTTAGGGTTGTCTCCAAAGTCGCCACCATAAGCCCAGTATTCCTGACCACTACCGTTTTTCGTCAGCAGACCTTGATCCTTGAAATCCCAGATAAACTCACCCGTCAGACAAGGATACTTCTCGTAAAGGTCAAACATATCACGTACATTACCCATCGAGTTACCCATCGAATGGCTGTTCTCACACTGGATATGCGGACGGTCTTTCTGTGATGAACCAATCCAGTTGATAGTCTCATAGCTGGCATACATCGTAGACGAGACGTCAGCATAATTGCTGGCACCTTCGTAATGCGTCAGACGTGTCTTGTCGAGTGCCTTGATAGCATTGGCCACATATTGGAAGTTGTTACCATTGCCGCTCTCATTGCCAAACGACCAGATAAAGATACAAGGATGGTTGCGGAAGGTAAGTACATGATTCTCAGAGCGTTCCACCATAGCAGGACGGAATAGCGGCAATGACGATAGTTTCTGATGAGCGTGACATTCTACATCAGCTTCAGCCAGCACATAGAGTCCGTATTTGTCGCAAAGGTCGTAGAAGATAGGATCATTAGGATAGTGCGAAGTACGCACGGCATTGATGTTCAACCGCTTCATGGTTTTGATGTCCTCTTCTATCTCCTCGTCAGTAATGGCACGTCCGTTTACAGGTGAGAAATCGTGGCGGTTCACACCATGAAACACCATACGTTTACCGTTGATAATGAGTGCACCATCGCTTTTACGAATGCCAACCTCGCGGAAACCCACTTTACTGCCACGTATATCGATGGTCTTGCCACTACCGTCTTTCAACGTAAGTACAAGGTCGTAGAGATTGGGTGTCTCTGCACTCCACAGACGCGGAGTCGTCACATCCATATCGAGACTGAGTTCGGAAAAAGAAGCAGAAGAAGCAGGACTGTAGGCTTCAGCGGAAGTCTGGGCAATAACCGTGTTGCCATCCATAATCTTTGCTTCCAACAGATTTCCTTCACTTAGTAGATTGGCGTTTTCTACCGTTACCTTCACATTGGCTTTGGCATTCACGTATTGATCATCCAGGTCGGTGGTAAAGAAATAGTCGCGTATCTGTGTCTTCGGAGCTGCCCAGATAAAGCAGTGGCGCTGAATACCTGTCAAGCGCCAATAGTCCTGACACTCCAGGAATGATCCGCTGGTGAAACGATACACCTGCAGGGCCATCACATTATCGCCCTCTACCAGATATTTCGTGATGTCAAACTCAGCAGGCACGTACGAGTCCTCGCTATAGCCCACACGCTGACCGTTTACCCACAGGTAGAAGCCGTGTCCCACACCATTGAAACGCACATACACGTTATGTCCTGTCAGACAGTCGCTCGTCACATTGAAATGCTTACGATAAGTGCCTACAGGATTAGGCATATTACTATTGTACTCAAACCAGCTCGGGCGCTCGGCCATCACGCTATAGTCCGACTCGTTGAACGAGAACGGATAGGCCACATTGCAATAGAGCGGCTTGTCCCAAGACTTATTATTTCTCAGGCCCCAAACCTGCCAGCTGGAGGGTACGTCGATATCTGTCCAAGAGGCGTCGTCGTAATCCTTCTCGCACATATCCGTCGTGGCCAACGTTGGATTTTTTACCCAATTGAATTTCCAAATACCATCAAGCGACTGATAGTAGGGCGAGAGCGTCAAATCGTTTTTCACCACATCAGCCTCGTTAGTCATAGGTAAGGCTCCCGTATGGGCCTTCTCCCTATTCACATGTGACACACTGGGGTCATCCCACTCTTCGCCCGTCTGGGCATTCGCAACACTCATCCAAGCCAGTGCTGCCAGGCAAAATAAAACTTTCTTCATATCTTTAATTATTATTTATTCAATTAGGTTAGTGAGCCTCGAGCCAGTTGTCGCCAAAGCCGGAATCAGCAACGAGAGGAACGGCCATTTGGAAGGCGTTCTGCATCTCTTCGATGACGATAGTCTCTACCTTTTCTTTCTCGTCAGGATAGACGGAGAAGTTGAGTTCGTCGTGGACCTGCAGGATCATTTTGGAACGAATGTTCTCGGCTTTGAAGCGCTGGAAGATGTGAATCATCGCCACCTTGATGATATCGGCAGCAGTTCCCTGAATGGGGGCATTGATGGCGTTACGTTCAGCGAAACCACGCACGACGCTGTTGGCAGAGTTGATGTCTGGCAGGTAGCGACGACGTCCAAACAGGGTAGTGACGTAGCCTTGTTTTCTGGCTATCTCTTTGGATTTCTCCATGTATTCGTGAACCTCTGGGAAGGTCTGGAAGTAACCGTCAATTAGCATCTTAGCCTCGTCGCGAGGAATATCTAAACGCTCTGCGAGACCAAAGACGGTAATGCCATAGATGATACCAAAATTGGCTCGCTTTGACTTGGTTCGTTCGTCGCGTGTAACCTCTTCAATGGGCTTCTTATAGATGTTAGCCGCAGTGGCAGCATGCAGGTCTTTGCCCTCGCGGAAAACCTCAATCATCTGGGGATCTTGCGAGAGATGAGCCATCACGCGAAGCTCAATCTGGCTGTAGTCTGCAGAGAAGAACAGACAACCAGGTTCAGGGATAAAGGCCTTACGAATCTCCTTGCCGTCTTCGCCACGAATAGGAATGTTCTGCAGGTTGGGGTCAGAAGACGACAAGCGTCCTGTGGCTGTAATCGTCTGATTGAACGAGGTATGGATATGACCAGTACGAGGGTTAATCAGCTTGGGAAGGGCATCGATATAGGTGCCAATGAGTTTCTTCAACCCTCTGTGTTCCAGGATGTCAGCCACTATTTCGTGCTTGTTCTTTAGCTGTTGTAACACCTCTTCGCTGGTGACATACTGACCTGTCTTGGTCTTCTTGGCCTTCTCGATAATCTTCAGTTTATCGAACAGGATTTCACCCACCTGTTTGGGTGAAGCGATATTGAACTGTTCGCCAGCAAGTTCGTAGATGCGAGCCTCAATCTCATTCATGCGAGTCGTGAACTGCTTGCTGGTCTCTGCCAACGACTGTGTATCGAGACAGACACCATTCATCTCCATCTCTGCCAAGACAGGCATCAGGGGCATTTCTATATTATAAAAGAGGTCTTCGCATTGCAGGCGTTTCAGTTCAGGCTCCAACTTGTTCTTCAGTTGCAGGGTGATGTCCGCATCCTCGCAGGCATATTCATAGACGAGGGTGGGGGAGAGGTCGCGCATAGAACGCTGGTTCCTTCCCTTGGGTCCAATGAGTTCATCGATATGGATAGTCTGGTAGTGCAGATACACCTCAGCCATATAGTCCATGTTGTGACGAAGTTCGGGTTGGATGAGGTAATGGGCAATCATCGTGTCCCACATCGGACCATCGAGATGGACATCATAGTTGTGCAACACCTCAAGGTCGTACTTTAGGTTCTGACCAACCTTGAGGATTTTGGGGTCTTCGTAGAGTGGTTTAAATATATTAACAATTCGCAACGCTTCTTCACGATTGGCAGGAATGGGCACGTAAAAGGCCTTGTGTTCTTCCACCGCGAAGCTCAAACCTACCAATTCTGCGTCGATGGCAGAGGTTGAAGTGGTTTCCGTATCTAGAACGAGAAAATCTTTTGTCCTAAAAAAGTCATAAAGTTTACGAATATCTTCCTCATTTTCAACGAGTTTATATTCGTGAGGTACCGTTTTTAGCGTCTCAAAACTCGAGAATTCTGGTCCGTTCGACCCTTCGGACGCAAATTCTGCAAAGAAATCGAGTTGTTGGTTAACAGGTTTTGGCTTTGTTTCAGACTTTTTAAGAATCTTACTCGCGAGGGTCTTTAACTCCAATTCTTCGAAGAGTTTGGCAAGTTCGGTCTCGTTGGGTTGCGAAATCTTCAACTCGTCCATCCGAAGTTCGATGGGTACATCCGTTTTGATGGTCGCCAAGAATTTCGAGAGTTTGATGTCGTCGACGTGTTCCTCCACTTTTTTCTGAAGCGCGCCCTTGATTTCTGCTGTGCGAGCAATGAGTTCTTCAACACTTCCAAATTCGTTGATGAGTTTCACAGCCGTCTTCTCACCCACACCAGGACACCCAGGGAAGTTGTCTGCCGAGTCGCCCATCAAAGCCAAGAGGTCAATGACAGCCTCAGTCGATGGAATGGCATATTTTGCTTTCACTTCCTCAGGACCCATCACCTCATAACCGCCTCCGTGACGCGGACGATAGATCTTCACATTGTTACCTACCAACTGGCCATAATCCTTATCAGGTGTCAGCATATAGGTATCGATACCTTGCTCACCAGCCTTCGTGGCCAAGGTGCCAATGACGTCGTCAGCCTCATAGCCTTCAACCTCAAGGATGGGAATGTTCCAAGCCTTGAGGATATTCTTGATGATAGGCACGCTCTGTTTGATATCCTCAGGCGTTGCCTCACGCTGGGCTTTGTAGGCAGGGTAGGCCTCACTACGGAATGTAGGCCCATGAGGATCGAAGGCCACACCGAGATGGGTGGGTTGCTCTTTGGTGAGCACTTCCTGCAACGTATTCAGAAAGCCCATAATGGCCGATGTATTCAGGCCTTTTGAGTTGATACGCGGGTTCTTAATGAAGGCGTAATACGAACGATAAATGAGCGCATAAGCGTCTAAAAGAAACAGTTTTTCCATAACCATTTGTGAATTTGTGCGTAAAATTACTAATAAATTATCGAATATCCAATTATTTTCATTAATTTTGCATCAAAATAGCGTAAGATATGGATTATTTAAGCATCATTAAGCAACCAATCATGAAGGATTTGGACGATTTTATTGCCCTTTTCCAAAGTGCTTTAACTCACGAAGATGGTATGTTAGGATCTGCTTTGGCTCATATTCGTCAGCGTGGTGGAAAGCGTATGCGTCCCATCTTGGCTTTGCTGATGGCTCGCAATTTTGGTCAGATCAGTGCTATTACCCAGCATTCTGCCGTGGGTCTCGAACTGTTGCATACTGCTTCGTTGGTTCATGACGACGTTGTTGACGAGAGTGACGAGCGCAGAGGACAGGCTTCTGTCAATGCTTCTTATAATAATAAGGTGGCAGTGTTGGTGGGCGATTATATCCTGTCTACGGCTTTGCTTCATGTGTCGTACACTGGTCATCAGCGCATCATTGAGTATCTGGCTGAGCTGGGTCGTACGTTGGCTGCTGGTGAGATTCTCCAGCTTTCAAACATCCAGAATCAGGCAATCTCTGAAGATGTTTACTATGACGTTATCAAGCAGAAGACGGCGGCTCTTTTTGAGGCTTGTGCGGCTATAGGTGCTATGTCTAGTGGTGCTACGAAAGAAGAAATGCTGAAAGCCAAGCAATTTGGTCAGTACTTGGGTATTATGTTCCAGATTCGCGATGATATCTTCGACTATTTCGATTCCAAGGAGATAGGCAAACCTACTGGTAATGATATGACTGAGGGTAAATTGACGTTGCCGGTTATTTATGCATTAAACAATACTGACTTCGAGGCAATGCACACATTGGCCAGGAAGGTGAAAGCAGGTACTATCAATCCTGATGAAATCGCTGTGTTGGTTGAGTTTACCAAGCAACAAGGCGGTATTGACTATGCTGAACAGAAGATGGCTGATTTCAGTAAGATTTGTATGCAGTATATCGAAGAAAACGTCAAAGAAAAGGCCATCAAGGAATCCTTGACGGCCTATGTGGATTACGTAGTTGAACGAAATTATTAAATCAAGAAAGCGACCCGTTGAGGTCGCCTTTTTTGTTTAGAAGAATTTTGTTTCTTCGCCTAAAACTTCGCTTAACAGCAGATTTGCCAAACGAGAAGTACCCAAACGGAACCACTGATTTGAGAGCCAGCGTTCGCCTAAAACTTCCTTTACGATGGTGTACATAATCAGCGCGTCTGTTACGGTGTTCAGTCCACCTGCTGGCTTGAAACCAATCTGAATGCCTGTCTTCTCGTAGTATTCCTTGATGGCCTGACACATGACATAAGCTGCTTCTGGTGTTGCAGCGGGCTCCAATTTGCCGGTTGAAGTCTTGATGTAATCTGCTCCTGCATACATGGCAAGGATGGATGCTTTCTTGATGTTTGAGGCTGTCTTCAGGCAACCTGTTTCCAGAATGACTTTCATCTTCTTTTTGCCACAAACGGCTTTTAATTCGCTGATTTCATCGGCAACAGTCTCGTAGTCGCCACTGAGGAATTTGCCTACAGACATGACGATGTCAATCTCTGTAGCGCCATCCTTTACGGCCAGTGCTGTTTCAGCAATCTTCACTTCAATCAGCGCCTGAGAAGAAGGGAATGATCCACTGACGCAAGCTATTTCTACGCCATCAATCTCTAACGTCTCGCTTACAGTCTTGGCGAAGCAAGGATAGACACAAATAGTGGCAACATGAGGCAGGTCTGGATAGGTCTCATCAAATTTGTTGACGCGCTCAGTAAATGCCATTACGCTTTCCTCAGAATCAGTTGTTTTCAGCGTGGTCAACTCAACGCTTCCCAAGAGGAATTTCTTAATCTCAGGAGTATCGTTTTCTGATACTTTTTCTGCTATAATCTTTTTGACTGCAACCTTAACCTCTTCATCACTGATGTTGTAGTTGTAGAGGTTCATAGCTTGCTGATACATGTCCTCTGGACGCTCATCATGGTGATGATGATGATGCTCGTGACCACAATTACAATGTTCGCTCATAGTTCATTTCAATTTTTCGTTATTTTTATGTCGTTCTTTATCGCGTTTTGTCTTCTTTTCTATCGATTTTTGCAGTTCTTCCGTCAGGTCAACACCCGTCTGATTAGCCAGACAGAGTAGCACCCAAAGCACATCGGCCATCTCCTCGCCAAGTGCAGCCTGACCATTGTCTGCCTTACGTGGGTCGGAGGCTTTCCACGACTGGTCACCATATCTACGAGCTATCACTCGTGCCAGTTCGCCAACTTCCTCTGTCAGAACGGCCATATTGGTCAACTCAGAGAAATAGCGCACTCCGTACGTCTTAATCCACTGATCTACAGCCTGTTGTGCTTCCTGTATCGTCATTGTCTTATAATCATTTGTAAGAAAAGAAAAACGATGGCAATCAACACGATGATGATGTTTTGCCTATTCTCCCGTGCATATTCGTTCCAATGGAAAGCTTTGTAGAGGAAGGAAACGAGCCACAACAGCAGACCCACACAACAGGGCCACATGCCGAAATTAGCGCCCCATATCCATGAACAAACGATACCGATAATAATCAGTATCAATGCTGATATTTCAATTTCTCGTAGATATTTTTTCATTCTAAGTTAAATAAATAGTTCGGGACCTATAAAAAATAAAAGTATGATCCAGGTAATGATGATAATAACCAATGCAGCTATCCATTCGTAATTCAACAGTCTGCTGTTCTTTTTCCATTTCAATAATCCCCAGATAGGTGTTATTGGCGAAAGAATCAGAAACACCATGATAATCCGCCTCTTAATAGGAATTGGTAGCATGTTGAATGCAAACAATATAATGGCTATGAATCCCCATTTGAAATATGGATTTTTGAAGTATTCCTTGAAGCTCATATTTATTCTTTGTTTTTAGTATCCATGCAAATGGTGACTGGCCCGTCATTCAGCAATTCCACCTTCATATCAGCGCCGAATTCTCCTGTGCCTACAGGTTTCCCTATGGCCTCGGAAAGTTGGGCGCAGAAGGCCTCGTAGAGTGGGATAGAGTGCTCGTGACTGCCTGCCCTGAACCAGCTGGGCCTATTGCCCTTTTTATAGCTTGCAAATAGCGTGAACTGGCTTACTACAAGTGCCTCCCCATCTACATCCAGAATGCTGCGGTTCATCACGTCGTTCTCGTCGCCAAATACGCGTAGATTGGCTATCTTTTTGACAAGCCATTCTACGTCTTCCATCGTGTCTTCATCGCACACGCCTAACAGCACCAGGAATCCTTGTCCTATCTGGCTCTTGACGCAGCCTTCGATGGTGACGCTGGCGTGGGTAACTCGTTGTATGACAGCTCTCATTATTCTCTGAATTTTCGGCAAAGATACAACATTATTTTGAGAAAACCAAATTTTCTTGGACTGAACTCGTTTTGTCTTTTTTATCGTTTGTTGCGTTGCAATGTTGCAATAAGGAGTATAATAGTTTTAGGAATGTATTATTATCGAATTTGAATAGTATAAATATTAATTTCTATTTATCATAATCTCGCAAGATTATCCAATACTCTCTCTGTGTTCGATGGTGGAGGGTGCTTATTGCAACATTGCAACGCAACATTGCAACAAGCCCACCATTTTACGGACTGCCCGGAGAAAAATTATTCCCTGCCTAAGGAAATTTTGCGCCCTGCCTAGGGAAATAAAATTCCCTCCTTGGGAATAAATAGCTTACTACCGGTAAGCAGGCGGTTTAGTTCCTTTGGATTGTCCGTTTACTTCCCAAGGACTACGTGCTTACTTCCCAAGGGTCACGTGCTTACTTCCCAAGGGTCACGTGCTTACTTCCCAAGGACTGTTTGATTGTTTCCTTTGGTGCCTACTCCTTAGGATGAAAATATTCAAAGATAATTTGGGCTTTTGCGTGCCCTATGATTTCTGCTATTTTTTCTTGTGTTGCCTCTTTGATTTGCTTGACCGATTTAAGGGCATTTAGAAGCTCGTCACGCGTTTTGGGACCGATGCCCTTGATGTCATCCAGCTCAGAGTGTAAGGCGCGCTTAGAACGCTTGTTTCGATGGAATACTATGGCAAAGCGATGTACCTCGTCCTGCAATTGTGTGAGCACCCTGAACAACTCTGACGTATCCTTCATGCCAACCACTCTCGGCGGAAAACCATAAAGCAGTTCATTCGTTCTATGCTTGTCATTCTTAGCGAGTCCGGCAATGGGAATATCCAATGCCAACTCATCCTGAACGGCCTGACGAATAACCTCCATCTGTCCTTTTCCACCATCGGCAACGATGAGATCGGGTAGGGGTTCTTCTTCATTTATGAGGCGTTGGTAACGCCTCAAAACAACCTCTTTCATCGACGCATAATCGTCTGGCCCAACCACCGTTTTGATGTTGTATTTGCGATAATCTTGCTTCGAGGGCTTCATCTTTTTGAATACGACACAGGCAGCTACAGCGTCTGATCCAGAGATGTTCGAGTTGTCAAAACACTCTATCTGATACGGCATCTTCGGTAGGTGCAAAAGGTCTTGCAATTCCTTCATCAATCGCACCTGTTTTTGCTCAGGATTCAGCTTTTCTGCCTGCTTCAGACGGTCGAATTTATACTGCTTTCCATTCATCAGCGAGAGGTCTAATAGTGTCTTTTTATCGCCTCGCTGGGGTACCGTAATCGTTACTCCTTCAAGGTCGATATTGACCTCTTGTGGCAGGATGATTTCCTTGGCACTGCTCTTAAATCGCTCGCGCATCTCGACGATAGCCAACTGCAATAATTCCTCGTCAGTCTCTTCGAGCTTCTTCTTATATTCGAAGGTAAAACTCTGGTTAATCTGTCCATTCGAGACGTGAATATAGTTGATGAATGCTACTTTTTCATCGTTCGTTATCGACAGCACATCTACGTTGTTAATCGTCTGACTGACCACCTCGCTTTTAGCCACAAATTGCTCTAATAAGAAATACCTTCGTTTAACCTCTTCTGCCTCCTCGAAACGTAACTCTTCTGCCAGTTTCATCATCTCCTCTCGCATGTCTCGAAGCAGCTGTCGGGTGTTTCCTTTCAGTATCTCACGTGCCTGATTAATGTTCTTCTGGTAGTCCTCCCACGATTGCTTTTTTATGCAAGGACCAGCACAATTCTTGATATGATATTCCAGACAAACTTGATACTTTCCGCCTTCTACTCCTTCCTCTAAAAGTGGCTGTTTACAGGTGCGAGGATGGTAGAGTTTCTTGATGAGATCGAGCACTGCGTGCATGGATCCAACATGCGAATAAGGACCATAATAGGTTCCCCATTTTTTATTGATGGTTCTGGTAGAAAAAATCCTTGGCAGATACTCTTTGGTGATGCAAATACTGGGGTAGGTCTTGCCGTCTTTCAGCAACACATTATAGCGTGGATTATACTTCTTAATGAGTGCATTTTCCAGCAGTAAGGCATCCTCTTCGGTATTGACAACGGTATAGCTGATATCGTGGATTTTCGATACCAACACCTTCGTCTTGAAACGGTCAACCTCCGTATGGAAGTAGGACGAGACACGGGCCTTCAGGTTCTTGGCCTTGCCTACATAGATTATAGTGCCTTCAGCATCGTAGTACTGATAGCTACCTGGCTTCTCTGGCATGACCCTGACGGTTGCCTTTAATTTCTCTAAACGTGCCTCGTTTTCTTCCTTTGTCATATGCTAATGTTTCACGTGGAACATCATACGGTAAGTAATGTTGTCAGTTCGATTCCGTCAAACAGGTCTCGTCCATGAAGGCCTTCGTCAGTAATCTCAATGATAAAGTTCATATAAATCTTCTTAGGGTGGAAATGCTCTACAAGTTTATATGCTGCTTTTGCAGTACCGCCAGTTGCGAGCAAGTCGTCATGAATGAGTATCACATCATCTTCGTCAATAGAATCTAAGTGCATCTCAACGGTGTCGACACCGTATTCTTTTGAGAACGATTCTTTAATGACGGTAGCTGGTAGCTTTCCTGGTTTGCGAGCCAAAACAACACCACATCCTAATCTACCAGCCAATGCTGAGGCCATCACAAAACCACGACTTTCTACACCAACAATCTTGGTGATTCCTTTGTCTTTGTAAAGTCTCTCCATCTCGTCGAGCATTTCTTTCATACACTCTGCGTCTTTGTAGAGCGTGGTTACGTCTCGAAAATTGATTCCCTTCCTCGGGAAATCAGGTACACAACGTAGGTTGTCAATCAACAATTGCTTGTTCATAATCTTTGGTTTTAACGTTATTATATTATTGCTATTCTTTCAATTGTTTCACGTGGAACATCCGTTCCGTATGTTCTCCCACCTAAAGGTCGGAGTGTGGCGCGCAATGCTATGCCATAGCAACCATTATCTTCCCAATAGCACCAGCATAGCATTAATATCGCTCGGACTTACACCAGGAATTCTGCTTGCTTGCGCCAAAGTTTCGGGCTGAATCTTTTCTAATTTCTGTCGAGCCTCCGTAGAGATGGCTGTCAAATTAGGATAGTCGAACTTACCTTTTATTTTAATATTCTCCAAACGGTGCATCTTTTCTGCTACCATTCGTTCGCGTTCGATGTAACCTTTATATTTGATATGTATCTCGGCAGCTTCGGCTATTTCTTCTTTTCTGTTGGGTAGCTGTTCGATAACCTCACGGAATGCTGGCACGATTTCTTGTAGCTTTTCAAAGTTCAGTTCCGGACGCGCCACCAAGTCTTCCAACTTACAGCCATAGACGAGTGGGGTAGAGCCAGCGGCTTCCAAAGCACCATTGACCAGTTTTGGTTTGATGGCATAAGTGCGACAGAATTCCTCGATTCTTTCGATGGCTTCTTTCTTTTCTACCCACCAGTCGTAACGGTCGCGTTTGGCAATGCCCAGTTCGTAGGCTTTCTCCGTCAGACGCGCATCAGCATCATCCTGTCTCAACAGTATTCTATATTCCGCCCTTGAAGTAAACATCCGATAAGGTTCATCCACACCTTTTGTCACGAGATCATCTATCAGCACGCCAATATAGGCCTCGTCTCTTTTCAGTTCAAACGTTGAGTGTGCGGTTGTATCACAACCGCCTTCTGAACCAGCCATCAGTGCCGCATTGATACCTGCCAGCGTGCCTTGTCCGCCAGCCTCTTCATAACCCGTAGTGCCATTCACCTGTCCTGCCATAAACAATCCGCTAATGACCTTCGATTCCAACGAATGCTTTAATTGTGTTGGGTCAAAGAAATCGTACTCTATGGCATAGCCAGGACGATAGACCTTTAAGTCTCTTAGGGCAGGGATTTTCTTCAGCGCTTCTATCTGTACGTCCATAGGTAGACTTGATGAAAAGCCGTTGAGATACATCTCGTTGGTGTCTTCGCCTTCCGGTTCCAAAAACAACAAGTGCTGAGGACGTTCAGGGAAGGTGACGAGTTTGGTTTCTATCGAAGGACAATAGCGTGGACCTATCGATTGAATCTGTCCGTTGTAGAGTGGGGAATCGTCCAATCCACCAAGCAACGTCTGGTGTACTTCAGGATTGGTATAACACACCCAACAGGGCAATTGCTTCAAAGGACGTTGTGATGGATTGTCGCTCTGACTGTTTGCTCCACCCATATACGAAAACTTATAATAGCCATTTTCGCCATCCTGCCGCTCCATATCTTCGAAGTGTATGGAACGCTTGTCGATACGAACAGGCGTACCAGTTTTCATACGGGCTGAACGGATGCCGTGACGCGTGATGCTTTCAGTAAAGTGGGGTACAGCAGGTTCTGCAATGCGTCCGCCTGGGACCATCTTGCGTCCGATGTGCATCAGGCCATTCAGGAAAGTACCGCAGGTAATGATGACAGCCTTCGCTCTGATTTCAGCACCCCAGATCGTCTTGACACCGACGACTTGTTTAGTGTGTTCTCCTACCTGAAGGTCGGAGTGTGGCGCGCAATGCTGTGTCACAGCAACCTCCTCAACCTCCTCAACCAGCAGTTCATCGGCTTGGTCTTGCCAGATGTCGAGATTGGGCGTAGCATCCAAAACGGAGCGCCACTTCCAGATGAACTTTCCCCTGTCGCACTGGGCACGAGGACTCCAGACAGCAGGCCCTTTCGAACGGTTCAGCATACGAAACTGGATGGCCGTGGCATCTGTCACCAACCCCATCTGACCACCCAAAGCATCAATTTCGCGAACGATCTGACCTTTCGCGATACCTCCAACAGCAGGATTACACGACATCTGTGCAATCTTGTTCATATCCATCGTGACCAGCAACGTCTTGGCACCCATGTTGGCAGAGGCCGTTGCTGCCTCACAACCGGCATGTCCGCCACCAATCACAATTACATCATATTTTAGAATCATGCTGCAAAGATACGAATAAGCGAGTAAAAAGCCAAATTTATTTGAGTTTTTTCGAGCGGAAGATTGCAACGCCACACTCTACACCTTTAGGTTAGAGAACTTTCGAACACCGTTCAAAGATAGTGCAAACCGAATAAAATACCAAACAATCAAATGGATTTTGTATAAATTACTCATTTT
>Ga0265301_10003046_pt1 | contig 18300 bp, 21 predicted proteins | sample AusTroGonzalo_MG_2_FD_193488 | JGI IMG/M metagenome (GOLD analysis project Ga0265301, IMG submission 193488) | Bovine rumen microbial communities from tropical cattle in Woodstock, Queensland, Australia - Gonzalo_04 | ecosystem: Host-associated > Mammals > Digestive system > Stomach > Rumen ... | reverse complement strand
GGGTGTAGGAAACATCTCTACTGGCGATTATCAGCATATTCAGGGTAAATACAATGTCGCAGATGCTAACAAAGCATTTATAATAGGTAATGGTACTGCGGATAATGTAAGATCAAATGCTTTAACCGTGGACTGGTCTGGTAACTTGGCTATTGCCGGTGATTTAACTGCTGGTATTCCGTTAAGTACCACGGCTCAGACCGTAGGTGCGGCTATCAATGAAATCGTAGCCGGTGGTGGCGGTGGTGGATCAGTTACCCCGATACCAGACTCATTTATATACAGTCTATTTAGTTAAGGAGTTAATGCGTGTCAGATAATCCTAACAATTATCTAAATGAACCGGGGTTAAGGCTTTATGATACCTTAATCAAGGGTTATGTGGACGGTAAAGTACCCGTCCTATACAACACGACTACTGGGTGGAATAGCCAACCCTCGTTAGTTAGTGCTCAGGGGTTTCTTTATGTTTATACCGATTATAAGAAGAATGCCCAAAATCAGGATATTGCTGGTATTAAGTTCGGGGACGGTCAGGCATATCTGATAGATTTACCTTTTATAGATGAAATGCTATATGAACATCTAAACGATAATATCAAACATATTACGCAACAAGAACGAGAGTTTTGGAATAATAAAGTCAGATGTTACGCAGATCCTAACAACCCGGACAGTCTGATTTTTACAACAAATTAAAGGAGATATTGAACAATGTCAGCGATTACTTGGACTCAAACACCTACCGTAAAAGAAGTTACCTTGCCAAGTGGTAATACCTACTGGCTTAAAGATGATGAAGTCCGTCAATGGATCGGGGACGGTACAACCTCTGGTGCAGAAAAGCGACTTTCAGATGCCGAATCTGAAATTGCTAAACTGTCTAATGCTACACACTGGTTAGGTATAACTACTACTACACTTTCAGACGGATCTACCACGAACCCGATTACTATCGGTGGTGAAAGTGTAACCGCAGTTAATGGCGATATTGTTCAGGACAGTAACGGAACTGAGTACATCTTTAACGGAACTGCTTGGCAGGCTCTCGGTTCCAGTATCGGAACCCTCAAAGCATTTGCATACGCAGATACGGGTGATGTTACGATCAAACCTGAGGGAAATAATGCGGCAAGTGCAGTAACTTTCTCCGGTGGTACGACTGATGTAGTTCTTGGTGAGGGTACTACCTTTACTAATAGTTCATCTTCTGTATCTTTTGCCGCACATACAACGGCTACGGTATTAAAGAGTGATGTTACGGCTACTGTTCCTAAGACGAGTTCTACTACTAAGTATCTTAAAGCGACTGTCGGTAATGCCGCAGTAGGTGTAGCCACAGACGGATCTGCTTTAACGGGTTTAGGTTCTCCGTCAACGGCATCAGTTGTAAAGTCATACCCCGGTGCTACAAGCAAATTAGTAACAACTTCGGTTCCTAATGTAACCAGTGCTGGTACTGCGGCAGACTGGCAAGCAAATGTATCTAATGAAGTTTTGACATTTTCTTGGACCGCTAATACCCCAGCCACACTCGGTACGGCTATTACTGCGGCTACTGGTGCTTTGGCGGCTGACGGTGGTGGATCTTCTGTTATGACCGGTCTTGGTACTGCATCAACCGAAACCGTAGTTACGGGATATGCCACACCCACATCTTCTACATTTGCAAAGACTGTTACGGTAACAACCCAGCCGACAGTTACATTAAGTGCGGAAAATGCTACGGCTACTGGACTTATCCCGGTAGTAACCGAAGTTAGCACAAGTGGTACTGATTCCGTAACATTTGCTACTACCGGACACACGGCAAGTGCTATCACGGCTCTTGGTGCTGGTACTGCCGCCGCCCAGAATATTACAGTTGGCACTAATGATAAGGTTACGGCAGTTACAAGTATCGGAACTGGTACTGCGGCGGCTCAGACTTTTACGGGAACTCAGAAAACATATACAGTTACACCTACATCTTCGTCCTGATATGTATGATGCAGATGTAACCATATTAGCGATAACTGAATATTTAATCGGTTTCGTAATATATGCAATAGTAACCTACTTTGCATTAAGGGGAACATAATTACATGGCAGATATATCGAAGATCAAATTACCTAATAATGATGTTTATGACATAAGGGATCATAGTAAGTTACCTAAAACCACTTATGAATATAATACTGAACTTGCATTTGGTTCAACGGGTAAACTGTTGATCGGTAAATTTCAGTGCTATGATTCTAATGTAACTATTACAATTCAAAGCACTACGAATATTACTTATTATGCGGTAGCGATTTTGGCTACTCAAAATATAGATACCGCTGGTGGTGGTACATTTACTTGGAATACTTATGGCGATACCAGTAATACGGTTACACCTAACTTATATGCTAAATACGCATCTGGTAGCAACTGGATTGAAATATATTTCTCTCCGAGCAGTTGGTCTAAGAATTTAATTCATATACAAGCAAATGCGTTAAGGTCTGAACCTACTAATATTTGTGAGAGTGTATCTGAAATCCCGTCCTCGGCTACACGAAAACCTACAAATACTTTCGGAACTTCACCTAAATTTACGGATACCACTTATACTTTCGCAAATGGTACAAATGGCTTTACAGTTACTCCGTCAGGTGGCTCAGCCCAGACTGTAACTGTAACTCCGAGTATCACAAATAATGTTACCGGATCAGGAACCAGCGGTTATCTGACCAAGTTCAACGGGGCTAATACAATTACTAACGGACCACAGTTAGGTTCAGACACAACCAAGTATTTGAGAAATGACGGTACTTGGGCGGTGCCTGCTGGCGGTGGATCTTCTACTCTTGCCGGACTTTCAGATGTTACTATTACATCTGCCGCAAATAACCAGAAACTTGCATATAACTCTACAAGTAGCAAATGGGTAAATGTATCTGATGTTTGGGAAGGAACGCAGGCTCAGTATAACGCATTATCTTCAAAAGATCCTAATGTGGAGTATTTCATTACTGATGCCCCGTCCACGCAGACTTTTACATTAGCAGGACTGCAAGATACATCAATATCTCAACTTTCCAGCGGTCAGTTTTTGAAGTATGACGGTGGGGTATGGAAGAACGCATATCTTGATAGTTCTTCCTTAGATGATCTGACAGATGTTTCTTTATCATCTCCGTCATCTAACCAGTTCCTTAAATTTAATGGAACATCTTGGATAAACAGTTCTCTTGCCGCAGTCGCTACTTCGGGTAGTTTTGCTGATTTAAGCAACAAACCCGGAGTTAGTGCGTTGACTGATACTACTATCACATCTGCGGCTAACGATCAGGTTTTAACTTATCGTAATGGTAACTGGATAAATAAATCTCACATCTGGGAAGGAACTCAGGCTCAGTATAATGCTCTTGCTACCCATGATCCTAATGTAACTTATTATATTACTGATGCTGGCGAGGGTACGGCTGAAAGACTTAATGATCTGGAAGATATAGATATTGTAAATCCTCAAAACGGACAGTTATTGCTCTACAATTCTAATAATCAGACTTGGGAGAATAGCGGTCAATATACTGATTTCGATATTCGGGATATGGATGCTCGTAATATTACTGCGGAACAAGTAACTACGGATAATGTAGTTTCTGATGCCGCAACGATAGGGAGTGTTAATCTTCCTCATAGATATTCAACGGAAGAACATATAGTTGGATATTGGATAGACGGACAACCTATTTATGAAAAAACTTTGCAGTATGATTCAGTACAAAGTGTAGCCTCAGGTGGTAATATTACAGTTCCGTCAACTATGTGGAGTCAGAAAGCCATGCCATTAGATATAGTTTTATATACTACATTAAATGCTACAAAGATATGTTGGAGATTTGTAACGGCTCAAATCAATGATAGTGGTGTTCTTCAATTATTTAATGGTAGAGCCGCAACTTTGTCATTAGATACATTTACGATTCAATATGTCAAATTATAAGAGGTATGTTAGATGAGCAAGATAATTAAAAATAATGTAGTTTACGCAGATAGCGGAAATGATAGGGTTACTCAAACTGGCTCTGATAACAATGCAAATTACCCGGTAATTCTGTCCGGAACGGCTGATAATGTTACAAGAACAGAGGGAGTTAGAAAAAGTTCATCTTTAACATATAACCCTGATACCAAAGCCTTGATAATCAATAATGGTACAGTTCAAGTTGATTCTGTTGTTGCTAATAGTGTTACTTGCAGTAGCATGTCGGTTCAAGATATTTCAAATCAATACACACTTACTAAAACCAGCGGTAACTGGAATATTTATGACTTAAAAGCATTTCGTTGTGGTAATGTAATTCAACTTCATATTACACTTTCTGGTAATGGTTCCGCAGTTTCGGCTGGTGGTGATGGCTTTGTTGGGCAACTTGACGGACCTTTACCCACATACTATGTGCATAATGCCCGATATTATTCTACTACGGCACAAATAGGAGAACTTCGTGAAACGGGGGTATTTGTAGCGAGAAACTTGATAGGTAGTGTAACATTTACAACATCTACACACCCCTCGTTTGATTTAATGTTTATGGTTTCAGATTAAAGGTACTGCATTATGAGTAAGATAGTAAAAAATAATATTGATTATATCGGTTCTACATACCAAAGCCTGCCTGCTCAAAGCGGTGGTACGGCTACCTCACTTGTAACTACGGGCGAGAAGTATGTATGGAATAATCTTGTTAATAGTAGTGTCCGTGTATTCTTGGATCAACCCACAGTACCTTATACTGAGGGTGATATATGGTTTGAGGACGATTCTATTTCCTACTGTAATACTACTAAGGCTACGGGTAGTTTTGATGAAGAAGATTGGACCTCGGCTATTGATGCCGTAACAGAAGAAACTCTTGAACAGACTATCGGTAGAGCCAGTCAATTAGTTACTGGTAATTCCGGGGGTAAGATTATTTGGAGAGATGCTGACGGAGATAACCAACCTGATGAAATCGTAATTACAAATAACCCGGATCTGACAGTAACAACACAAGGAACTAATGTCTGGAAGTTTAACAGTACAAACGGGTTTTGCTTTTCATCTACGGGATATGCCGGACCTTATACCACTATAATTGATGCTAATGGTAACGGAGTGGCTGATTTCTTAACGGCTGGTAGTATAAATGCCGCACAAGTTGCTATCCGTAATTTTTCTGCCGCTATGATAAACGGTGGCAAGTTGGTTCGTGGTGGTTTAGATAATGAAAAGGGTACTATTGAGATCCAAGATGCCCAAAATGTACCTATCGGAGAGGTAAATAAGGACGGATTTAAGTTTTATGGTGCTGGTAATGTCGGACAGAGATCTTGGGTAGAATTTAGTACAACAAACTTTTTTGCTGGTTATGATGCAAATAATAACCAACTCTTTAAGGTAGCCGGGGACGAATTTCAAATGCAGAAGTGCAATATACTGGGAGAAATGAAACTTGGTGGTAAGTTGAACTTTGTGCCTATTACGATAACTGACGGAAACAATAACATTATAAATGACGGTATCGCTATTGTCGGTGTATAAGGTGGTAGATTATGGCAACAAGCGGCAGTATTAGTACAAACAAATATACTACGAGCAGTAGTGGAACTATCGGACTGGTATTATCGTGGTCGAGAAAGTCTTATGATCTGGTTAATAACACCACGACATTGAACTGGACTTTGAAATCTAACGGTACAATGTCATCTGGATATTATGTTCAGGGTGGTCCTATTACCGCAACTATAAACGGAACCAAGGTTGTAAATACTACTTCCAGAGTTAGTGTTCACGGTGGCGGTGGTTATAAGAAAACCGGTACGATTACCATTAAGCATAATGAGGACGGAACTAAGTCAGTCGCTATGTCAGTTAAAGCGGCTCTTTATAGTGCCTCTGTAAACTGTACTGCATCTAAGACTTTTACCTTAGATAAACTCGATAGGTATGCGTTATTAGGTACGGTTGAGTCTTTTACTAATGAAACATATCCGACAATAACATATTCCAACCCGGCTGGAACCACTTTAACTACGGGCTTATCAGTCCGTATTAAGTGGACTGATACAAATAACACAGAACAAAGTACGGCTTGGCACAGTTTGGCTGATGACGGATCAGATTCGCCTTATACTTTCGACAGTACGACAATAACATCAAATGATTTTAATAAGATGTTACAAGCATGCCCGAACTCGAATACTCTTAATGTTACATACGAATTACAGTCAACAATGAACGGTACGGTTTATACACATACTAAAACGGCTACCATGACTGTTGTAAATAAAAATCCGGTCATTTTATCCGGGGTACTTTCATATCAAGATACAGATTCGGTAACTGTTGGCAGAACGGGTAATAATCAGATTATCGTCCAGAATAAGAGTATATTACAGATCCATGTTGATACTTCCAAAGTTCAGTCGCAGGCATATTCTACTATTGCTTCATACTCTTTGGTCTATGATAGTACATATACTCCTGACAGTAGTGGTAATGTAACGATTATAAATCCAAACTTTGTTGGTATTTATCCAGCAATTCTTACCGTTACCGATAGTAGAGGTAATACAAGTTTATCAAGTATAAACATTACTATCCATGAACTAACTCCCCCAAGTGCGATATACACACTTAAAAGGAAAGACAACTACTATGCCGATACTACTATATATGTTGACGGTAAGATTTCATCTGTCGCAGGCACGAATACTTTAACTATCAAAGTAAGGTTTAAGGAAGTAGGCTCACCGAGTTGGTCTGCGGAAGAAACTGTACCTAATTTAACTACTTATCATATTAACAGTTCTCAGGGTGGGCTTGATAACATCAAAGAGTATGATGTTCAAGTCATAGTTTACGATAAGTATTACACATCTGACGATCAGACCGTTGTTTACCATAAGACTGTTTATAATGATGTTATCGGTAAGGGTGCTCCGATAGCCTTTTTCGATAGGTTCAGGCACTCTGTTGGTGTAAACGGACTTCCTGATGATGACGAGCAGTTATATGTTGACGGAACCTTGAAGATATATAATGCGGCTACCGATACCGGGGTTACTTATCCACATAAATATTCAGCAACCGAGCATGTTGTAGGTTACTGGGTAGATGGCAGACCGATATACGAAAAGACAGTTATATTACCAAGTGCAGTTACCGTAGCCGCTGGTAATACAAGTGCGGCTGGTACTTGGAGTGTGGTACAGTCTGGTTGGGATGATGAGATTACACCGGTATCGTTTCAATTTTATGCTGGTTCAGCAAGCGGTTCGGATAGTAATGTCTGGAATCATCTTACCGGGCAGTGGTATCGTACCGGTAAAAGTATTAGAGCCATGAATGTCCGTTCAACTACGGTAACAGTAAATGGATTTACAATAAGATATTTTTACGGAACTATTTTTTAAGGAGTTGTAAGTTATGTCAGAAAATTATCCTAAACTCGCACAAGGTTCAGCCAAGCCTGCAAATAACACAGATTTGAATCATGATCTGGTTAGCGGCTTAACCTACCCTAATCTTCATAGGCGAATTGATAATGAGATAACTCCACCTTTAAGACCGGGTGAAGTAGGACCGGACAATTATGAAGTTACGGTATCTGCGGTAAATTCATATAGAACCACAAAGCATACTACTCACAACGAGGGATCTACTGATACTGAAATACCATAGGACTTTTTTATCCCATGTCTTGTGGTATAATAAATAGGGTTCTTTGAACCTCGCAAAAGAAGAAAACCAGCGAGATCCCAGACGGAAGGCACTCTGTCTGGGGTTTTGCTTTATACAACCTTTTATAATAATGAATTTTAATTATTAAGGAGATTCCGGTTATGAAGAAGTATATAAAGGCATATCGTAATGATTATAATGCCCCTTATGGTAAAGAGTGGCATGAAACCCTTACTGATCTTTTCTTTGACGGAGCATATCATAAAATTCATGAATATTTCCGTGATATAGATGGCACCCATACAGTATCTATTATTCCTTATATAAGTAAAGTAGATGACAGTCTTTATTGGGAAGTTATCTTGAACTACAATGATAATAGTAAACCTACGGAAAAAATTGAGGTATTTGAAGCATTTTATGATGCTATGGATTTCGTAGATAGCGGAGAAATGGCTGATATGTATTTATAAAATAAATTATTTATAAAATAAAGGAGAATCCACTTATGGCAAGACAGTTTACTAAATATCCGAGCAATTATGTAAGGGCTGGTTTATTTGATACTTCTGAGCAGACTCGCAGACAACTTGTATCTGAATACACTAATTCCGGTCTTGGGTGGTCGGCTATCGTAGCCGAATTGAAAGGCACTTATGGCTTAGAAACTGCGAAAGATATTGCAGATGAGGTTGAGATGAACCGCAGAGTGCAGAAGAATAAAGGCTTTTGGGATGCTTATGTTGATTAAGCGGAGAATTACGGTATGAAGTACATTGTAAATCTTAGAACTACTTCGGACGAGCAGTTTGAGGTTGATGCTAAAAGTGAGCAGGAGGCGGTAGCCCTTGTTCATGACATGTTTTATGAAGGTGAACTGGATAATGATGATCGTGTTTGGTATGATCTTGAATTTACTTGTGGTAGTGCAAGAGAAACCGATTCAATACAAAGTTTAATTTAAGGAGAATTACTATGGCAAGGAAGTTTACTAAATATCCCCAAGGATATGTCAAGGCAAGCAGAGGTTCCTCTGGTAAGAGATTAGGTTACGGTGTTGAGTATAGAGATATGCACACGGCTATTCACGGCATCTTTTGGTCCTCAAATAAGAAGATTATGAATGAGGTAGATAGACTTTGTGGAGATATGGCAAGTGCTGAAACCGATAGAGAATATATGTCTGCGGAGTTAGAACTTCGCCCTTACTTTATGAATCAGCAAGTAGCCAACATTGATGAAATCAATTACAGAGATGTAACCAAGGATCAGAAGTATTATCTTAATGACGGATATATTCAGATCCTTAACCCTATTGCTTATGACTTATATTTTTAAGGAGTAGTGGCTTTATGGCAAGAATATTTACTAAATATCCAAGTAATTATGTAAAGGCTGATACTGATGATTACACGGGTAGAGGAAGATATGCTCCGACTATGGGAGATGATACCATTTATAAAGATTTGCCTTGGATCGCTGGGGAGATTGCCAAGCAGTTAAATTATTGGACAAAAGTATTCGGTCATAATTGCTATACGGTAGAATCTGCTATCGAGGCTTTTGTTATGATGAATGATGATTATGATGATTGGTGGGCAAGAGGATGCCGTTCACCGGAAGCCGAGGACAGATTTGTTCAGGCTCTTATCGAAGCCATGCGTTCCCAAGGCATTGAATTAGTAGATGATAGGAGATGATATAAAATGAAAAGAAAGTTTACTAAATATCCGAGTAACTATGTAAGGGCATCATTAAAGAGTTGGGGAAAAATTTCTACTAATCCGAAGGTTGCAGAACTAATCGTTGATATTAGCAGATTTTTGAAAAATCACCCAGATGTTGAAAATGTTGATGCTATGAATAATGGGGATCTGCAATTTATTGTAGATGGGTACACCTACTATTTGAAGATTTATAAAAGATAATATTGAGGTATATAAATGCCTACAACTAACCCACTCGACATAATAAAAAGACTTGATGTAAAGCAAAATGTTACGATCCGAATTATTGACGAGGCTACTAATCAGGTAGTCCAAGAACATATCGGACATAATGCGGCTACTAATTCTCTTTTGACCGGTATTGCACATTACCTCGTAGGTGATGGTGTATTAAATCAGGGTAAAGATACTCTATCTATGTGGGTTCCTCAGTATATCTCTTTGGGTACTATGGGTTTGACTTCCCAAGTTTCCGAGGAATTATCTGACGGTAGCATAGTACCTATGGCACTTGGTTATACTCCCGTGGCTCCCGAAGATGCTACCCCGGAAGAAAAAGAGTTAAATGCCCAGTTAAGATTTATGGAATATCTTAATCAGGCTCCGGGGTTTGGTGCAGACGGATATGATGACAACTCCAACAATAACCGTGAGTGGTTCGGTCTGGGTTATCCCTATACCTTAAAGCCAGATGCTTTGAGCCAGAACTTTTATACATGGGACGGGCAGGCAACCGATTTTACTTTAAGCATGACTGCCTTAGATATAATCTCAGTTACATTATATCCTGACGGTATCGTAAATCAGGACATTAGTGATACGAGTGTCCCCCGTAGAGTTCTTTCCAGCGAAACTTATCGTTTATCTGAGGATAAAACTCAGATACATCTTGACGAGTATTCGGATCTGGATCACTTACCGCCCGATAGCCGCATAGCCGTTATCTACACATGCGAAAGTACAGATGCCGCTAACTGCGAGTTAATTAAGGCTAAGTTAGATGAACGCAATAATATCGTACCTCTTACACTCAGGTCTAAGATTACATATCGTGATCTGGTGCCTGAGGTTCAAAGTGAGGTACCTAATACCTTAGATGTAATTTTTAGTGCTATGGTTTCCACCGGAGCCTTAAAAGATTTCCGTGGAAATAATGATTACATCTATATTACTGAGGCTGGTCTTTGGTCAAAGCCGAGTTATACAGATAGCGGAGATAACGGTTTGCTGGCAGGATATAGGATCATGCCCTCAGATGACGAGGTTAATATCCTTGGTGTAGAAAAGACCATCATTACCACCGGTGATGCTACTTATGATCTGGTGGATAGTGATGAAAAGCCTTTATCTATTGTTTCCATAGATTCTATTACTTGTGATACTACGGAGCAGAGAGAAATCGGCTATAACGATAATAAGGAATACCCGTTAGTTCGTAATTATACGGAAATCTTATCTGTAACCATAGACGGTACGGCTACTACTGCATATACCATAGATGAAGATAAGAATATCCTTGTTTTTGATGTAGCCCCAGATCCCGATAGTAATATTATTATTACCTATAATAATAATGTTATTCCGTCCGAGGGTTATCAGTACCGCATGGAAATAGGCGATACGGAGTTGACCTTTGAGAACGGATATATCCCTACTGCCGGTCAGACTATGATTATGGTTTATCGTTCCGGTGATATGTCCGGTACTTGGAAAGATATGACGGTAAAGGCAAATAGAGAAAAAGTTCAGCAGAGTATTCTCCGTATAGGGGTTAATCAGGTTGCTCAGATTATCTGGAAGATACAGTTGGGTGGTCTGGAACAACTGAACGGTTTGAGATACCTCTATCCACCGCAATATCCTGATGATGTTTGGGAACTCATAACATAATTTTAATGTAACTATATTATTTAAGGGAGTGTATTTATGAAACGATATATCAGAACATCTACCGAAGGTGCCGACAGAGAGTTTAAGGCGGTTCCATTGAAATCTTTGAAAAAGGGTGCATGGTTTACTGTTAAACCTATTGCAGAGCCTACTGATAGGCAAGTCTATATCAAAGATGACTATGATCGAGAGGAAAGAAAGTTCATGTGCGGTAGATGTGATGATATTTCTTATTCTACTTATTTCAAGGGCGATAAATTAGTATATGATGATAGTAATTTTGAGTATTAAGGATATAGGAGATGATACAAATGGATAATGAAATTTTATTTACACCAGCGGCTCTTTTAGATTTCCTTAGCCAGATCGAGGAACTTGCTGATAAGGACATAATTGTAAATGAGGACGGTTCTTCAATTACAGTTACTATCGGAAATTCTACTTATGAAATTAACAAGGCTGATGCTGAACCCGTTGAGGTTGAGCCTGAGGTCGTAGATGAAGTAGCCGAGATCAATGAAACTACTTATGAAGAACTTGATGATGTTGAATATTCCGAACTTGGAGAAGATGAAGTTGTTGAGGGTGGTATCATCAAAGAGGCTTTGAAAACTCTTGCAGTAGGCGGCTTAGTCAGACTTACTGGTAAACTGCTTGGCAAGGACTTAACCGATAGTTTACTGAAATAATATCGTGTATATCCAGTCATTTAGTTATTTTGATTATAATTCCAACCCCAGAGGTACAAGCACTGGCGATTGTCAAACAAGGGCTATCGCCACTGCTTTTAATATGTCTTGGGATAAGGTTCGTAGAATACTTCGTAAATATGGTAATGACTGGTTTAATCGTGAGTACAATGTTACTGCGGTTCTTAAAGATGAATTTCATTGTAAACCCATTAAATTAGATTTGTCCGGTGCTGAGTATCTGACTGTGGGTGAGTTCTGTGATAATCAGGGATCCCGTGGAACCTATCTTGTTTTATGTAATAGTGATAAGAATGAGGGTTCTTGGGGCAGTCATTTAGTTTGCACTATAAACGGCACTATCTATGATACTTGGGATAGTTCTTATTGCCGAGTTATTCAGGTATATAAGCCTACGGGTAATCACCGTACAGAGAATATCGGGGATAGTTCTGATATTCCAGATAATATCTATAAATTAGCCAGTAGATATTATGTTGAATTTCGAGATCAACTTAAAAGTATAGATTTTGAACAAGAGTTGCTTTCACATTTACCGGGCATAGATCCAGCAAATGTGAGATGTTATCAGCCTTTTCCAAATATTGACTACGATAAGTTGCATAAATTTAATTTTGTAATTGATGTAAAGCCGTATATCAGAATATCCGGAGATATTCAATACAAATATAATAAAACAAAGAAGTTCAATATAGTATTTGATGAAGATGATACCTATGCTAATGCTCTTAATAATGTAGAAGATGTGGTTAGTCAGGCATTACAAGAGTGGTTTGATGCTATATGGGATAATATATCTTCATATTATGAAGCAACTCAACAAGTAAATTCTGCCTTAAAAGATTCCCCTAAATCTAAGGCTCTGTTAAATGCGTATGCCGGTATAGATCCAGACCTAAAAGAATATGTGGTCCATGTTGAAACATTTTGTGGATATACGGGGGCAACTATTCCCATAGGTACTACAAACTTAGGTCGAACTAATTATCTGTTGGTATTATGTAAAAACCCGAAAGACCTATCTAAGAGTATTCGTATATGTCTTAAATATAATCAGTCATTTTGGGATGCCTACGATACCCCAAGGATAAACATTACCCCGTATGGGTTTACTTTCCGATTAGGTTTTTATTACGATACCTATTCAGCGGATAAAAAGGACTTTAAGGAGTTCTTGGAAACATATAATGACTATCTGGCTCAGGCTAATTCCCCGGACAGTTATTCGTTAGAGGACTACTTTACTGCGTGGAGCCTACCAAAATATCTTAAATAAAATATATTTACCTTATATATTATTATAGGCAATTTATTATCAGTTAATTCTAAGGAGATGATAGCATGGCAAAAAGAGCGATAAAGTCCAACACAACCAAAGTTGATAATGGTACTGCAATACTGGGTACTTTTACTGGTAAATGTTGTGATGCCGCAGTTTTCAATAACAATGACATGAAACTCGATAGAGAGTTGTTCGAGAAGTTAATTGATTCTGACGAGTACAAAGATGCTATGGCTCATAGGTATTATATCGGTTTCCTCGGACACCCCGAAGATCCTAACTGCCAAGATTTCAAAGACGGTTGTATTGTTATGACTGACATGGAGATCAAGGATAATGACGAGATCTACGGCACATTTGATCTTATCGACACCCCGGTTGGTAGGGTTGTTAAGTCCTTTATTGATGCCGGTGTAGAGTTCGGTATCTCTATCCGTGGTGCCGGTGATGTAGATGCTGAGGGTAATGTTGATCCTGATACATTTATTTTCCGTGGTTTTGACCTCGTTGCGTTCCCTGCTTATGGTGATGCCGTACCGGAGTTCCTTGAAATTGCCGCTAATTCTGATCCTAAGTATAAGAAGATTAAGGCGGCTATTGATAAGAACATCAAGTACATCAAATCATCTACCGCTATTGAAGAAATTCAGGCTAACCTCAACCCTCACTCTGCTGAGTACAAGAAACTTGAAGCAAGAAAGCAGAATATCGGTGTTGAAGATGAAGTTTGCCCGGAGTGTTCCGATAAGGACATGGAAGAAATTACGGCTAAGAAACTTCGTTGCATGACCGAAATGTATATGGCTGAGTGTGCAAAGAACCAGAGGCTTGAAAAGGCTTTGGCATCTACCAGAGTTGAACTCAGGGCAGTTAAGGCTGACTGTGAACGCAAGATCCGCAGTCTTAAAAGAATTACTGCCAGCCAGAATAAACTTATGCAGACCAGACTTGATAAGGTAACTGCATCTTATAATGTAGCAATTAAGAATAACTCTCAGTTAAAGGACGAGTTACATGCCACAGATCACAAATTTGAGAAGATCGAGGCAAGTAAAGCGGCTTTACAAGAGAAAAATTCCGAAATAATTAAGGAATTAGAAACGGTAAAAAATAATAACCTTATATATAGACAGAAGATTGAAAGTTCTTCGGCAGAAATTGAAAATAGAGATGTTACGATCTCCGAACTGCGTGAGAAGTTGAACAAAACCGTTGTTGCAAGCACTAACGCAAAAGAGAGAGCATCAAACCGTGATGAAGAAGTAAGAAATCTCCGTTCTCAATTATCATCATTAAATGCCACTATTCGAGATCTTGAATCAAGGGTGGTTGCAAGTGATGAGATGTTGCATGAATATCAGCAGGCTTATGCCGATTTCTACGCAACTGCTCTTGGAACTTCTGTATCTGGGTTGCTGGTAACGGCATCTACTTCGGTGGGAGAACTGGAAAACTTAATTCAGGGAGCCACTAACACATCTAACATCTCGGCTATGCCGACATACGGCTATGACGAGGAAGATGACGAGAACCTTGTAGGTACTCCGATAGATGTTGTTGACGATTTAGATGACAACAATTTGGCAACATTATAAAACTATACTTAACATAGGAGAACAAAAACTATGGCTATTAAGAAAACTACTCGCAGAGTTATGCCCTCTGCTCGTATTACTGCCAGCCGTATGCCTGCTCGCAGACCTTCCCCGGCTCGTAGGGTAGGTTATTCTGCTCCCCGTAGCATCAATGCTGGAACAAGCATTACTTCTTCCGCAAGGGCAAGATCGGCTCGCAAGCCTCAGGGTATCTCTGCGTCTACTATCAGACTTACACCTGAGCAGAAGATTTTCGCTAACCAACTCATTAGCAATACTCGTAGAGTAAATGTTATGGGTGCTACAAACACGAACAACATCATGGCTCGTCCTGAGTTTATCGAACTCCTTCCTCTCTTTGTTCAGAAGTTGCTCGTCCTTGATGTATTCGGTTCTGTCGCTATGAAGTCCCGTCAGCAGATGATCCCTTATTTCAAGTTTATCGCTGAGAATACTAAGGGCGAAACAAAGGCTGGCGACATCCTCAATTCACCTTTCGTCAACCGTCAGGGCTTAGATCCTAACTTTACTGGTAGGGTTGTTAAGAACGAGGTAGTTGCTATCGACACTAAGGCTGGTACTATCGCTTACACACCTATTCTCCCCGGTTCTGTTACAGTAACTATCGGAGATAACAAGTTCGTTGATGATAGCAACGGTGGTTTTGTTGATGCAAACGGTGATCCGGTTGAGGGTGAAATCAACTATGCTACTGGTGCCGTTGAGGGTAACATCTTTACTGCTAATGCTATCTTTACTTATGAGTATGATAACGAAACAGTAGGACCTGATGACAACGGTAACTACGGTGCCAAGATGGGCAAGGGTTATCTCCAACTTGATGAGATCAACATGATCGCTGAGGCTCACGAACTCGCTTGCTACTGGTCTATCTATTCCGCATTTGCGGCTCAGACCGAGTGGGGTTCAAATATCGGTGATATGGCAAAAGAGGCGGCTTTCTCCGAACTCACTGCTGAGATCAATAGCAACTGTTTCCAGAAACTCTATGATGCCGCTACTTACAAGCCTCAGTTCAACTGGGATGCGGCTCCGGTTCTCTCTGGTGCAGTCGTTCCTTCCGATTACCTCAACATGTTCAAGTTAAAGTTAGGTCAAGCCGCCGCATCTATCTATCAGGCTACAAGGCTTGCAAGACCTAACCGCCTTGTTGTTGGTACAACTGCCGCTGAGTATATCGGCATGATTGACGGTTTCGTTGCAGACTCCATTGATGACACAGTTGGTCCTTACAAGTTTGGTACTCTTGGTGAGTTCACAGTCTATGTTGATCCTAACTATGACACGAACACATGGGTAATGCTTGCGAAGTCCACGGACATTAGAAGATGCTCCGCACTTTATGGTGAGTACATGCCGATGGTCAACACAGATGCTATCGGACTTGCTAACGCAAGTGTTCAGCAGGGTGTTGCTACAATGTACGGCACAAAGATCGTCAACCCGGCTACTATCGTTTCCGGTAAGATCCTCGGCACTTTCTAATTCTAAATTAGAACTAACAGTTGCCAACACCCGACCACCGTTGGCAACTCTAAATAAATCGCTAAATTTCACTTCGATATATCAGCACCCTTGGGTAACACCGAGGGTGCTTTTTATTATTTATTAGGAATCGTTATAATATGTATGACTAATAAAGATAGGGAAACCCAACAATGCTGAATTTATATAAAGGGAATTGTTTAGATTTTCTTAAAACCCTGAATAACGAGAGTGTGGATCTAATCGTAACCGATCCACCCTATAAAGTTACTTCGTATGGTTGTTCCGGTAATGCCGGTGGCATGATAGCCAAGAAACAAACTATGCAGGGTAAGATATTCGAGCATAACGATATTGAACCTCAGGACTATGCCGCTGAGTTTTATCGTTTACTTAAAGACGGTGGGCATTGTTACATAATGACTAACCATGTGAACCTTATAAACATGCTGAATAGTTTTACTGATGTTGGGTTTCATTTCACTAAGTCGCTGATCTGGAAGAAAGACAATAAAATCATGGGTAGATTTTATATGTCGCAGTTTGAGTACATCTTATTCTTCCATAAAGGTACGGGTGTTCAGATCAATAACTGCGGAACCAGTGATGTTTTAGAAATTCCTAATGTTAAGCATAAAGATATTGACGGAGCAAATCTGCATGATACTGAAAAGCCAGTAGAGTTAATGCAGATATTAGTGGAAAATTCCTCACAACCGGGAGAAGTGGTACTTGATCCGTTCATGGGTATCGGTAGTACGGGCATAGCCAGTTTGATGACTGGTCGCTCTTTTATCGGTGCTGAATTAGATGATAAGTATTTTGATGTTGCGAGTAAACGATTATCCCGTATTAGCGAGGTTGATATTTCATATATTCCTACCCAGAAGATTTCTGAAACCCATAAGAAAACCCAGCCGTTTAAGTTCTTTTAATCTATTACAAAATAACCTTTATTAAAATCGAAATCGTTTATATATGTATATAACGATTTAACTACCGTTGCATTGACGATAACCTTTTATATCAATGTAATATTATTTATATAGGAGATTATATTATGAGTTACGCAAGAAATAATAATTCTGGTTATTTGTCCGGCGATCCGAGAGATTATCTCTACATGGATATTGGTGAGGCTGACTCAGGTCGCAAGAAGTGGCTTACTTATGATGAAATGCGTAAAAGAGCCAGCGGTGAGTGGTATGACACATTTACTGATGAAACTTGCTATGGTTATAACTGGGACTACGATATGGAGCATTTTATCCCGGCACCTAAGAAATATGCTAATGCTCAGTTCTATAACGACCATAGGGGTATGGTAGATTTCTACGACATGTTCAAGATCGAGGAAGGCTATGGCGATTATCCTGATTTTGAAGATGACGAGTGGTGGGATTATGGTAACTCATTAGTACAAGAGGGTGAAGATCAGTTCCATTATATTGATCCTATTACCGAAACCCCGGAGTTCCAGCAGGCTTTATATAAGGCTCTGCTTAACGATACAGACTTGGAGAGTGAGTGCCAAGATTCTGAATATTCTTATGACGAGATCTGCGATATGGTTTCTTGGGATATGTGTAATTCTGACTATATCATATTACTCCGACCTAATGTAATTGCTCCCGGTTACACTATAACTGTTGACGGAGATAGATATGATGTTGACGGTGATCTGGTTTGGGATATTGCTCGTAGTTATTGCTATTGAGGTATTATATGCAGTCTGAAATTCATGAAGTAGATAATCTTACCGTCCTCATGGTTCATAATGGAGATGTGTATGAATACTATGTCCGTGATAATGAGAATAAGGCAGACCGTTTCAAGTTCGCATTTGATTTAGACATGCCGTTACTTCCTGACGATCTGTTTGACAGAATAGAT
>Ga0265301_10003045_pt1 | contig 18302 bp, 17 predicted proteins | sample AusTroGonzalo_MG_2_FD_193488 | JGI IMG/M metagenome (GOLD analysis project Ga0265301, IMG submission 193488) | Bovine rumen microbial communities from tropical cattle in Woodstock, Queensland, Australia - Gonzalo_04 | ecosystem: Host-associated > Mammals > Digestive system > Stomach > Rumen ... | reverse complement strand
GAAGAGCGGCGACTCCGACGGCGGCGATAACTGTAACTTCTACGGCCTGAATGCGGGCGTGCTGGTCATGGGCGGAAGTACTGCGACGATCAGCGGAGGAATCATTGAAACCTCGGCCAGCGGCGCGAACGGAGTTTTCTCATACGGCGGGAACGGTGGCAGGAACGGCGCAGAAGGTGACGGAACGACCGTAAATATTTCCGATACGATCATCACTACGACCGGCGACGGGTCCGGCGGCATTATGACCACCGGCGGCGGAATCACCAATGCTTCGAATCTGACCGTAACAACCTCCGGCCGGTCTTCTGCGGCGATCCGTACGGACCGGGGAGGCGGCACTGTTGTCGTGGACGGCGGAACGTATACCACCAACGGTCTGGGATCTCCGGCAATCTATTCCACGGCGGACATTACCGTGAAAAATGCAACGCTTGAATCGAATCTGTCTGAGGGCGTGTGCATCGAGGGGATGAACTCCATTACGCTGGAGAATTGTGACATGACGGCAAACAATACTCAGTGTAACAGTAATGCTACCTTCCATGATACGATCATGATCTACCAGAGCATGTCCGGAGACGCGGACAGCGGCACCTCGTCCTTCACAATGACCGGCGGGAGCCTGACCAGCAGAAGCGGGCACATGTTTCACGTAACCAACACACATGCAGTGATTACCCTGTGCGGAGTAAACCTGATCAACGAGGGAAGTGATATCCTGCTGTCTGTGTGCGATGACGGCTGGAACGGCGCGGACAATATCGCGGAGTTAGTCGCAGACGGACAGAAACTGGAGGGCGCCATTCTGGTTGGGGAGAACTCGACACTGAAGCTGACGCTCACCAACAGCTCCGCGTTTGAGGGATACATCAACGGTGAAATCGAGAACGCGAAGGGAGAAACCGTGTCAACGAAAGTCGGAACCGTGGAGATTTCGCTGGACGAAACAAGCACATGGACGCTGAAGGCGGATACATATATTACGAGTTTTGAAGGAAGCGCGGCCAACGTGATTGGAAACGGTTATATGCTGTATGTAAACGGTGAAGCATTGGAAGGGATTAGCTGATGTACATTCGGAATTGAGAGCTTAAAATTTCGGAATACAAATGATTTTCGGAACGGTTTCGCCGGGAAACGGCGGGCCGTTTCCTTTTTTACCTCTTGTTTCATTCTGTTGTAATCTGCTATAATGTATTTTATCAAAGAGAAGGAGAAACAATATGGCAAACGAAAAGGCGAAAGTGTTTTTTACTGATTTCAGGACGAGCCTGGATGTCAGCCAGGGAGTGAAACTGCAGAAACTTTGCCGGAAAGCGGGGATCGGGCAGATTGAGTTTGAAGGGAAGTTTGTTGCCATCAAGCTGCACTTCGGAGAACTGGGAAACTTTGCGTATCTGCGTCCGAACTATATCAAGGCGGTGGCTGACCTGATCAAGGAACTGGGCGGAAAACCCTTCCTGACCGACTGCAACACACTGTATCCCGGAAGCAGGAAAAACGCGATCGACCACCTGTATAATGCCGACGTGGACGGCTTTAACTACATGACCACAGGCTGCTACAATATTATCGCGGACGGACTGAAGGGTACCGATGATATCGTCGTTCCGGTGCCGAACGGCGAATACTGTAAGGAGGCTTATATCGGGCGAGCACTTTATGACGCCGATATTATCGTGTCGGTGAGTCACTTCAAGGGGCATGAAATGACCGGATTCGGCGGTGCAATCAAAAACATCGGGATGGGCGGCGGCAGCCGGGCCGGAAAGATGCACCAGCATAACGACGGTAAACCGGTGGTTGAGCCGGACGTGTGCCGCGGCTGCCGGCTGTGCGCCAGAGAGTGCGGAAGTGATGCGATCTCCTATAAAAGCGAAAAAGCGTACATCAATCAGGAGATCTGCAAAGGATGCGGACGGTGCATCGGTGCTTGCGCATTTGATGCCATCCATGCCACCTCGGGTACCGCTGCCGATATGCTCGGACGGAAGATGGCGGAATATACCGCGGCCATTTGCGACGGAAAGCCGTGTTTCCATATTTCCCTGATCATGGACGTGTCGCCCAACTGTGACTGTCACGGGGAAAACGATGCGCCGATTTTGCCGGACATCGGCATGCTTGCCTCTTTCGATCCGGTGGCACTGGATCAGGCATGCGTGGATCTGTGTCAGGCGGCGGAACCGCTGCCCAACAGCCAGCTGGCGGATAATCTGGCCCGGCCAGAGTGGCACCACCATCACGATCATTTCAAGGACAGCAATCCGAACGTCAGCTGGCGGGAAACGCTTGCTCACGGCGAAAAGATCGGACTGGGAACACGGGAATATGAACTGATCCGGATGTAAGACGGAGAGCTGAAGGAGAAGGGAAATGAGAGAGAAGACAACAACGGTCCAGATTGTAATGCCGCAGCACTGTAACGGTTATGCCAAGCCGAGACTGTTCGGCGGGCAGATCATGGCATGGATCGACGTGGTGGGTGCGGTGGCTGCGCGGCGGTATACCGGGAGAGCGGTGACTACGATATGCATTGACAACCTGACCTTTCTGAAGCCAGCATATCTGAATGATACCGTTGTTCAGGAAGCGATGGTCACCTGGACAGGAAGAACTTCGCTGGAGGTTCGGGTGGACAGTATGGTTGAGCGGCTGGACGGAAGCAGAGAACTGATCAACCGCGCGTATGTGGTGTTTGTTGCGCTGGATGATGAGGATAAGCCGACAACAGTGCCGCCGTTTGTACCGGAGACAGAGGAAGAGATCAGAACTTTCCATGATGCGGAACTCAGGAAGCATATGCGGATGAGCCTCGGTGACGAGGCAAAGGGAGGAAAATGAGGGCCTTTTCCAGTCGAGTGGTTGCATTAGTCTTGTTTTTTTATCAAAGATTAGTTACAGAACAATTGACACCGGAAAGCGGCTAAGGTACACTTTCCCGGAAGGCAAAGGCGTCTTCGAGCGTTTGGCTCGGAGACGCTTTTCAGTAAAACATATTTTCCGGAGAGGTGGGAAGCAGATGGAAGGCTTTCTGAAGGGCTTGGCCGATGTAAACGGTGCTGTGAACGGTGTGGTGTGGGGTGTTCCCGCGCTGGCACTGCTCGCGTTTGTCGGCGTGCTGATGACTGTGCTGACCAAGGTTTTCCAGGTGACGCATTTGGGGCACTGGATGAAAAAAACGATCGGCGCCGTATTCAAGGACAAACATGTAACGACCCATACTTCCGATAAGAGCATCTCCCAGTTTCAGAGCCTTTGTACGGCATTGGCGGCAACTGTTGGGACGGGCAATATCGTCGGCGTGGCAGGCGCCATTCTCATGGGCGGTCCGGGCGCGGTGTTCTGGATGTGGGTGATGGCTTTCCTGGGCATGATGACCAACTATTCCGAGAACGTATTGGGGATCTATTACCGGCGGAAGAACTCCGCGGGTGAATGGTCCGGCGGAGCAATGTACTACCTGCGGGACGGCCTCGGATCGAAGAAAGGCTGCAAAGGCATCGGCAAGGTTCTGGCGGGACTGTTCGCTTTCTTCTGTCTGTTTGCTTCTTTCGGCATCGGCAACATGACACAGGTGAACGCGATTTCCGGCAACATGATGAATGTGTTCGGGGTTCCGACCTGGGTGACCGGCGTAGTGATCATGGTTCTCGTCGGCCTGGTAGTCGTCGGCGGCCTGAAGCGGATCGCGTCCGTGACGGAAAAGATCGTGCCCTTCATGGTTATTCTTTACATGATCGGGACGATTACGATCTTCTTCCTGCATATTGATCAGTTTGTTCCCGTGTTCAAAGCGATTTTCAAAGGCGCATTCGGGATGCAGGCTGCTGCGGGCGGCGTTGTGGGTTACGGGATCAAGCTTGCGATCGAATGGGGTATGAAGCGGGGCGTATTCTCCAATGAGGCCGGCCTCGGTTCTTCGGTCATGGTACATTCCAACTCCAACGTAAAGGAACCTGTGAAGCAGGGCATGTGGGGCATCTTCGAAGTGTTTGCGGATACGATTATCGTCTGCACGCTGACGGCATTCGCTGTGCTGTCTTCCGGGCTGATTGACCTGCAGACCGGCCAGCTTATGGATGCATTCAGCAATCTGACCAAAAACGACCTGGTCGCGACGGTTTTCCAGCAGAAATTCGGCGTGATCGGTTCCGGCTTCATTGCCGTATCCATCATGCTCTTCGCTTTTTCCACCGTACTGGGCTGGAGCCATTACGGCACGAAGGCTTGTGAATATATGCTGGGGGAAAAATGGACGATCATCTACCGCGTGCTTTTTGTGGCTGCAGTTTTCGGCGGCGCGGTAATGGGGGATAACCTGGCCTGGGACCTGGCTGATACCTTCAACGGATTGATGATGATCCCGAACCTGATCGGTGTAATCGCGCTGTCGGGCATCGTGGCGAAGATTACGAAGAATTATATTGACCGTACATTCAGAAAGCTCGATGTCAAACCGATGTATTCGGCTTTCCCGGATGTGCAGGCCGCGCAGGAAGCGGCGCCTGATACAGAGGAAGATGAGTGAAATCTCGGTCGGCTCTTTCAGTTCCCGGAAGCTTATTCCGGGAATTGTTTTTTATCATGTGCTTGCGTATTCAGGTGAGAGATGATAAAATATAGTTGTATTGAAATGTATCAATACAATAAAGGAGTGACAGGGATGAAGAAACTGCAGACGGAAAGTGCCAGCCCTCTGTATCATCAGCTGATGCAGCGGATCCGGGTAGATATCGAGAAAGGGAAATATCCCGTCGGAAGCAAAATACCGCCGGAACATGAACTGGAAGAAACCTATCAACTGAGCCGGGTCACGGTGCGCAGGGCACTTGCGGAACTGACGGAGATCGGGTTGCTGGAGAGAAAACAGGGAAAAGGTACCTTTGTGTCCGTGCCGAGAATCCGACAGGACCTTAAAAGCCTACATAGTTTCCATGATGCCTGCCAACAGAACGGCAGGATTGCATCGACCGATGTGATCCATATTATCGAAACGACTGCGGACGCCCGGGATGCCGAGGATCTGAACCTGAAACCGGGAAGCCGGGTGGTTGAAACCCTGAGGCTCCGCAAGGCGGACGGCGAACCTGTGGTGCTTGAACGTAACAGGTTTTCCATGGCATTTGCCTATCTGGAAGATGAAGATCTGAAGGGAAGTTTGTATGCAATTCTGCGGGAATACGGCGCGGAACCCACCCAGGCTGTGCATGATATCTCCCTGTGCTACGCTACGGCGGAACAGGCAGGATATCTGGGAATAGAGGAAGGCGCTCCGCTGTTAAAACTGCATGAACTGATTTTCGATCAGCGGGGCAGGCCGCTGCATAACAGTCTGCAACTGATCCGCGGTGATCGTTTTGTATTCAGAATATAGGGGGGGTTCCAATCGCCCCCTAAAACCACTTCGGACTGATTCTCAAGGTGATTGTTTTGTGTATGGAATCTGAAAGCTTTGTCAAGTTCATTGAGCGGAATCATAAAAAGTGTTAAAATCTGAACGGGAAGGGAGGCGACCATGATGTCTGAGGAAAGGACTCTTACAGAAAAGAAACAGGCGGAGAAACCGAAGAAACTATGGGACGGCGCCCTGAAAATGGTGAAGGGTGAGAATACGGCACAACTGATTGAGCAGTTTACCTCGGAAATGACACTGGTCGCGGAAGGTCTGTGCGAAGACCAAAGTAAGCTTCGCCGTGAAATGGACAGTATGATCACGGAGGAAGACAAACAGATTCAGAAACTACAGACGAAGGTTGACCAACTGGAAACCTTGCTGGATGAAGAACGGAATGCCCATGACAGAGATCTGACGGAACTGCGGACGAGGCTGGCATCCCTGGAAAAGAAGATGCCAAAGGAAACATCGAAGGAAATATCAAAGGACAGGAAAAAAGCGGGAAGCATTATCCGGGATGCGACCTGGCTGGTAGCGATCGCGGCCGGAGCATGGATTATTGTGACGATATTGAATAAATTTTTTTAGGAGTTGTTTCCTGAATTGCCGAGTTCACCCGGACTGAAAGGGAGGTGAGCCTGAATGAAGACATACGAAGAAATTGTAAAAGAATACAGAAAACGTCAGCATGATACCGTGGTGGATACGCTCGCGACAGGGCTGACCTATATGGATGAGATTGCGGTGGATACCGGCCTGCTGGAGGAAACCGGGATCCTGACAGAACTGACAGAGAGTGTTACCGGCCTGCTTCCTTTTATGATTATTTCGGTTCATGAGGGAACGAAAGTGCTGCTGGGGCGGAAACCCGGAAAGGCCGGGCTGAAGGACGGAGCGTACAGGATGGTCAAAACCGGGGCAGCGATGGGTGTCGGGGCTGCTGTTGCCGGCGCAGCCGGCTTCTGGGCAGCGATCCCCGTAACCATGGGCGTGCGGGCCCTGTTTGACCGGTACCGCAGCAAGACGCTGACAGGGCGGCGCGTTCAGGGACGGATTCAGCGATTGCATGAACTGAACCGCTTTATCCGCCATGAAGAAACGGAAGAAAATAATGAAAACGCAACAGAAAACGCCGTGACAGGCGCAGTGACCGTTGCAGGAGAGATCAAATGAGATTTACAAAGATGCAGGGCCTCGGCAATGATTATATCTATGTTAACTGCCTGAAGGAAGCCGTTCCGGATCCTTCCGGAACGGCACGGAAGATCAGTGACCGGCACTTCGGCGTCGGGTCAGACGGACTGGTGCTGATTCTGCCGGATGAGCAGGCGGACTTCAGAATGCGGATGTTCAATTCTGACGGAAGCGAATCGGAAATGTGCGGCAATGCTGCGAGATGCGTCGGGAAATATATCCATGACCGCGGTCTGAGTGAAAAAGAGGAAATCCGCCTGATGACGGGAGCCGGGCTGAAGATTCTTAAACTGAATATCATGAACGGAAAAACCGAAAGCGTACAGGTCGATATGGGAGAACCGATTCTGGAGGCGGAACGGATCCCGACGACACTGACAGGACTGCAGGTAATCAATACACCGATTGAAGCGCTGGGGGAAACCTACAGCGCGACCTGTGTGAGCATGGGAAATCCCCATGCGGTGATCTTTGTGGAAGATGCGGACAGTTTCAATGTGCAAAAAATCGGTCCGGTCATTGAAAACTACCCGCTGTTTCCAAGAAAGACGAACGTCGAATTCGTTACGGTTTCAGACCGGGAGCATCTGAGAATGCGGGTATGGGAACGCGGCGCGGGCGAGACAATGGCCTGCGGTACCGGAGCCTGCGCGACTCTGGTCGCGGCTGTTCTGAACGGATTCTGTGAAAGAAAAGCGACCCTCCTGCTGAACGGAGGACCGCTGAAGGTTGAATGGGACCCGGAAACCAATCATGTGTTCCAGGAAGGCCCGGCGGAATTTGTGTTTGACGGGGATTACTGACCCATTAACATCATGTTCATGATACCGGAATCCGTCAGATCATCGAGCAGACTCTGACAGGCGGAGGTCGGTGCCTCTGCAACAAAATCAAGCAGGCTTTTGACCAGCGTTTTGGTTACGGCATTCTTGAATTTTGCCATATAGTATTCACTGAAAGAAAAGAAATTATAGGTTCCATACAGTTGTTCGGATGTATAATTATAATCCGGAACGGAATCGGCAGTGCCCGGGACGATGGTGCCTTCGCAGGTCAGGAGTGTTGCCGGATCGCCGTTTGCCTGAGGAACGGAGACAGAGACGGAAACGGATCCGTCTTTTTCAGTTTTCCCTTGAACAGACAAGCTGAAGTTTGGATACAGCGCACCTTCGATGGATGCGGCAAGCGAGAAGGAAGCGTCACAGGGATAGGAAAGAGGAAGAGAAGTGCCGGAAACGGAAAGCTTCACCATGGTATCCGGCCATTGCGAGTCTTCCTCATCTTCATATTCGCTTTCGGATTCTTCTTCCTCTTCGAGAGGCTGGAAACCCTGATCTTCAAGCCCCGGAGGCAGGAGGGAAGTCTTGTTCCGGATCATAGATCCATCCAGAGCAAAGCTGAAACTGTCTTCCCTGTCTGTCCGGGTAAAGGTAACAGTGGGAACATATCTATTTTCATCGGCCGGAAGAGTCAGGGACCATGTGTGATTCTTTTCTGTTTTCTCCCGGGAGAACAGCGTCTGCCCGGCTCCGTTTTTCCAGGTCTCTGAACCGTCATTGATTTCAACGGTTATCGGCTCTCCGGCCGAAACAAAATCTTTCAGATAAGAAGGGATACCGTTCAGTTCCGCTTCAACTGCTTCGGGTGCGGAAGAAACGGAATAAAGCGCATTCATCCATACGTTCAGGTTTGTATCGTTTTCAAGCAAATCTGCCCAGACATCGGCAAGCTTTGTGATCTGTTCTGTGCTGATTTCACGGCTGACATCCCCGGGGCCGGTGTATTGGCTGAATGCTTCCCGCACGTACCACAGGTTATGTTCGTATACAACAGGATAAAGGAGCGCAAGGGCGGGGAGAGGCGTATCCAGAGATTTTTTGACTTTGATTGCAAACTCCGCCAAGGCGATCATATTGAACTGAAGCGTTTCATCGGCAATGACGGGAGAAGTCAGGAAAAGCAGACGCGGGGTTCCGTAAAACCGGAAGGGGATGGAAACTTCGGGTTTGTTCCTGAAAAACAGGACAGCATTCATATCAAAGGACTCTGTCGCTTCGCAAATGGTGATATCACCGCGGAGTTCAAGGGCATCCAGCAGATCAGCATAACCGCGGGCACGGCTGCGGGAACGGGCGGGAAATGCGTCCGGATTCAGGGAAAAGGTCAGATCCAGATCATAGCGCTGCGAGGCCGGCTTTTCCTCTTCCGCTGAAGCGAAGGAAAAGAAGAGGGCAAGGATAAGCAGGAAACAAAACAAACGCTTCATCATAACAGATGGCTTCCTTTCCATGGGAGACTTAACAGAATAATAATATTTTACCATATTTTTCACAGCGATCGCAACGGGGATCAGTCTTCATCGGTGACGATCCAGACGCTGGGATCATTCTGATACCGGCTGGCATATTCGTCTTTCAGTTTCAGCTGGGTTTGAATGTTGGCAATCCCGTTCTGACGGAGACCGGCGTATGTCTGATAATTCCGGACCGCTTCAACAGTCCCTTCGCCATAACGGCCTGAAACAAGGTCCGGCTCCAGAAAACCGAGATAAGAAAGCTTCTCCTGGAGTTGACGAACTTTTTCTCCCTGATTTCCAAAGGACATTGTAATATCCGCAACGTCATGAACCGTGCCGTACCCAAGGATGCTTTGACTGTTCAGACCATAGGTATCACGGGCGACGGCAGAAGGCTTGTTTCCTTCGATTACATGAACCAGAACCGCGTCGGTGACAGTATCCCGGGTGCAGTACTCTACCATGGCCACATGCTCGGTGTCGGGTCCGCCGGAGAAGGAAAAGAAAACCCAATCGCCGGGCTGGGGAATATAATCCCCTGATTTTAGGAAGGAAGACTGGCCTTTCAGCCATTCATATCCCCAGCCTTCCACCTGACCTTTCCGGACAACATAGCGCCCGGCACGGATGAACCAATCCCTCCCGGTGTTGGAAGAGGTATAGAAGGGGTAGATGTTGCGGAGAAGCTTTGTTCCCCAACGCTGATCCACCTGGTCAACACACCAGCACTGGAACTCGGCGCACCATTGGGCGGCAGGATCGCCGGCCCATGCACCGTATTTGGTTCGCCCGTGGTCTTCGACATAGCCGACTTCTTCAGAAGCGACCTGAAGGAGATGCTGTACATAATCCGGAACGGGATAGGCAGGTTGGATGGTTTCTTCTTCCGCGAGAGAAGAAAAAGGAAGAAGGAAAATGAATAGGAACAGCAAAACTGATCTGTATTTCATCCCGGTTCCTCCTTTCCTGAGATATATTATAACAGAAGAAACAGCAATAAAACAAGGCGGACGCAATTGCGCCCGCCCCGGGAACTGTGTGAATTACTTGATTTCGACGGTGGCACCGACAGCCTTGAACTGCTCGGCGATCTTTTCGGCTTCTTCCTTGGAGACGGCTTCCTTGATGGTCTTGGGAGCGGATTCCACCATGTCCTTGGCTTCCTTCAGGCCCAGACCGGAAACGACTTCACGAACAACCTTGATGACCTTGATCTTTTCGGAGCCGGCATCCTTCAGCACGACGTCGAATTCGGTCTTTTCTTCAGCGGCTTCGGCAGCAGCACCGCCGGCAGCAGGACCGCCGGCAACGGCGATCGCGCCGGTTACGCCGAACTTTTCTTTCATTTCGTCAACGAGTTCTTTCACCTGAAGCAGAGTCATGGACTCAATGGCTTCGAGAATTTCCTGATTAGTCATTGAAATATTCCTCCATCTTTTATTTCGTAAGTTTTTTCGATTAGGCAGCACTCAGGCCGCAGGGTGCATCAGGCGGCAGATTCCTTCTTCTCGGCGATTTCCTCGAGGACGGAAACCAGCGCAGATACGGGGGAAACCAGGCAGCCCACCATGGTGGCATACAGCTCTTCGCGGCTGGGCGTAGCAGCCAGACCTTTGATGGTGTTGACATCGATCACTTCGGTGCCCATCAGGCCGCCGCGGATTTCCAGAGAAGTCAGCTTGTTCTTTTCGATGAAGTTGGAAATAATCTTCGGACCGGCGGTCACGTCTTTCTCACTGAAGACAAAGGCGTTGGGGCCTTCCAGAAGAGAATCCAGACCTTCGATGTTCAGCTCCTGCAGGGCACGGTTCACCAGACGGTTCTTCAGAACACAGTAGTGAACTCCGCCTTCCCGGCACTGCTTGCGCAGTTCGGTCACCTGCTCAACGGTCAGACCGCTGTAGGAACAAACGATCATGCATTCGGCATTCTTCAGCTTTTCAACGATGTCGGCAACAACTTGCTTTTTAGCTTCCAGATTAGCGCTCATTTATCTTTCGCACCTCCTGCCCGGCTCAGAATAAAGAAACCCTTGCGTGCAGGCGCAAGGGAAACAAAATCAATCCACTCACACCTCGGCAGGCGGGAAACCCCTTTAAATCTTACGATACCGGCTGTCTTCGGCACAGGCTTCTTCAGAAACCAAAAGACATATTAACACAGTGATGAATATGTGTCAAGTTTTCTGTTTAAATACAAGAAGTTTGCTTGCGACATAATTCAGCAGGATGACCAGGATGTTGACACCGGTTTTGACCCAAAGATCCGGCCAATGAAGACAATCGACCAGCAGATACATAAGCACCCAGTCCAGAATACCGGTCCCCAGACGGCAGAGAAAGAAAGAAACGGATTCCCGGATAATCTCTTTCCGAGTGGAAGCTTCACTGTGGAAAACCCATTTCCGGTTGGTCAGATAAGCGAAGAAAACGGCAAAAAACCACGCGATAACCGTGCTTGGGACGACAGGCAGGCCCAGCGGATGGGCACAGAACCAATAAACGCCGATATTGACAGCAGTGGTCAGTGCACCGAAGACAAGATAAAGAATCTTGTCCAGATGTTTTATAAACAGCTGTTTGATCATAGGACCTCCGAGCATCTGAGGAGAGCCTGCTCAATGACGGCATCCATATCATAATACCTGTAGTCGCCCAGCCGGCCGCCGAAGATCACACGGGATTCCCTGGCAGCGAGCTTCCGGTAGGCCTCGGCAAGGTCATTGTTTTTCCTGTCATTGATCGGATAATAGGGCTCGTCTCCGGGTTTCCATTCGGCAGGGTATTCCCGGCTGATCACGGTGGTCGGAAGGTCATTTCCGTCTTCATCCCTGCCGAATTCAAACCATTTGTGTTCAATAATCCGGGTGAAAGGAACCTCGCGGTCTGTATAATTGATCACAGCATTTCCCTGATAGTTGCCTAATTCGAGATGTTCATTCTCGAAACGGAGGGAACGGTATTCAAGACGGCCCAGCCGGTAATCAAAGAAAGCATCAAGGGGACCGGTATAAACGACATGGTCCGCCAAAGAGTCAAACCTGTGACGGTCCGCCAGATAATCTTCATTCAGCCGGACCTCTGTACCGGAAAGCATGCGGCTGACCATTTCGGTATAACCACCGACGGGAATCCCCTGATACAGAGAATTGAAGTAATTATTGTCAAACGTAAAGCGAACCGGAAGTCTTCGGATAATAAAGGAAGGAAGCTCGGTACAAGGGCGCCCCCACTGCTTTTCGGTGTAACCTTTGATCAGTTTTTCATAGATGTCCCGGCCGACAAGGGAGATCGCCTGTTCCTCAAGATTACGGGGATCTCCGGTAATCTCTCCGCGCTGTTCCGCAATTTTCGCCGCAGCTTCGTCAGGTGTGACGACTCCCCACATTTTATTAAATGTATACATATTAAAGGGCAGGGAATAGAGTTCCCCCCTGAAGCTGGCGACGGGCGCGTTTGTGAAACGGTTAAAAGACGCAAAGCGGTTTACATAGGCCCATACTTCCGGACTGTTGGTATGGAAAATATGCGCGCCGTAACGATGGACAAGGATTCCGTTGATCTTTTCAGTATGAACATTGCCGGCAATATGCGGCCGCCTGTCAATGACGAGGACCTTTTTTCCGCGGTCAGCGGCTTCACGGGCAAAGACGGCGCCGTACAGGCCGGCGCCGACAATCAGATAATCATACTTCACGTCCCGAATCTCCTTCGGAAATATATTACCCGTAAATTGTAGCACAATATACATGGCACCGCAAGATATAGTCGGAAGAGTCAGAAATCCCCTGATAGCAAGGCGTTCGGGAAAACAGAAAGGAAATAAATAGAACATAAATACGTAAATATAAGTAACAATACTTTAATAAATCAATTGACTTTTTAATAATTTGGTAATAATATAAGGTCGAAAGACTATTGAAAGGAGGCAGCTCAGATGAAAAAGCTGAAAAGCGCACTTCTGCTGATCTTTTTACTGTGCCTGCTTCCTGTCTGTACGGCTCTGGCAAAAACCGGCAGGGTAACGGCTTCGTCTCTGAACATGCGAAAAAGCGCCTCTTCTGACAGTAAGGTCGTGGGAACACTGCGGGAAGGCGACAAGGTAACGATCAAAGATTCCAAAGGAAGCTGGTACAAGGTTTCCAAGGGAAGTAAAACGGGTTATGTCTACAAGAAATATATCGATGTATCCGGCGGCGGATCTTCGTCTTCCGGAAGCAAGTCATCCGGAAATAAGAAAAGTTCCAAATCCTCGGGCAGTTCAGACGGTACCTGCGGACCGGGCGATTCCGGAAGTGCGGTTAAGAAGGTACAGCAACGGCTGAAAAAGCTCGGTTATTATACTGGTTCCGCAGATGGGGATTACGGCGGGGGAACGAAGACCGCTGTCAAGAACTTCCAGAAACGAAACGGGCTGAAAGTAACAGGAACAGTTAACAAAAAGACGCTTTCGAAATTGAATTCATCCGGGGCCAAGAAAGCTAAAGCATCGGATGCAGCAGGCGGTGACAGCGGAAAAGGCGCCGGATCGACAGAGCGGCTGAACTGGTTTAACGGAGGAAGCAACAAGATTCCGAAGGGCGCTGTTTTTCAGGTGAAGGACATCAAAACGGGAATCGTTTTTACGGCGAAACGCTGGAGCGGTGCGAATCATATCGACGCGGAACCGAAAACGTCGTCAGATACGGGTAAGATGAGAAAAATCTTCGGGCACTGGAGCTGGCGGAGAAGAGCGGTCCTCGTCAAATATAACGGACACGTTTATGCGGGATCGATGAACGGAATGCCTCACGGAACACAGACAATCAAGGGGAATAATTTCGACGGGCATTTCTGCATTCATTTCTACGGCAGTAAAACCCATGGCAGTAAAAAGGTGGATTCCATGCACCAGAGCTGTGTGGCTGAAGCAATGAAACATACCTGGTAAAGTAATATTTCATCGTTCTGACAGGATACGGGAAACCGTGTCCTGCTTTTTCATTGATTTTAAGCAGACAAAGTTGTCCTGCTTTTTTTGCTTTCCCGGGCGAGACAAATATGATATAATAAATTTTGTTTATTTTTATGCACAGGACAGGAGGATGATCCATGCTGACACAGGCTCCACGCGGGACTCGGGATGTGCTGCCCGCAGACAGCTATCGCTGGCAATTCATTGAAAACAAAATGCGTGCAGCTGCCGCACTGGCAGGATACCGGGAGGTTCGGACTCCGGTGTTCGAGCATACAGAACTCTTTCTGCGCGGCGTCGGCGATACAACGGATATTGTGCAGAAGGAAATGTACACCTTTGAAGACAAGGGAAAACGCTCCGTTACCCTGAAACCGGAAGGAACGGCCGGCGCGGTGCGTTGTTTCCTCGAGCACAACCTTTACGCAGAACCGCTGCCCTGCAAAATGTATTACCTGAACTCACCGATTTTCCGCTATGAGAATCCTCAGAGCGGCCGGCTGCGGGAACATCATCAGTTTGGCATGGAGTGCTTCGGAGCCAAAGAGGCGACCGTGGATGCCGAATTGATTCTGCTGGCCTATCATTTACTGCAGGATCTGGGAATCGGGAACTTAAGTGTGGAAATCAACAGCATCGGCTGTCCGAAGTGCCGGCCGGTTTACCATACACGGCTGAAGGAATTCCTTTCGGACCGGATGGATAAACTCTGCGCCACATGCCGCGAACGGTTCGAGCGGAATCCGCTGCGGGTGCTGGACTGCAAGGAAAGAACATGCCAGGAACTGACCATGGATGCGCCGAGCATGCTGGATCTGCTGTGCGACGAATGCCGGGAGCATTTTGAACAGTTGAAAGCCTGTCTGGATCAGGCGGGGATTCCGTACAGGGTGAACGCAAGGATTGTCCGGGGGCTGGACTATTACACCAAGACCGTTTTTGAACTGGTTACGAAGACCGAAGCCGGTAACCTGACCGTATGCGGCGGCGGACGATACGACAATCTGGTGGAGCAGATCGGTGAGCAGAGTATTCCGGCAGTGGGCTTCGGTATGGGACTTGAGCGCGTACTGATGCTGCTGGACAGCGAAGGGATTGAGATACCGAGGCCGTTATTGTATGAAGTGTTTGTAACCTATATGGGGGAAAACAGGCCATGGGCTTTTGCGCTCGTTCAGCAGCTGCGAAAAGCCGGAATTCGTGCTGATCTGGATCATTGCGGGCGGAGCCTGAAGGCCCAGTTCAAATACGCGAATAAGACCGGCGCGCCAATAACCGCTGTGATCGGCGATGAAGAAGCGGCAAACAGGACCGTTAAACTGAAGAGAATGATTGACGGGGAAGAAAAAACAATTGCTATGGCAGAAGTTTGTGAAACAGTGAAAGAAATGGAGAGAGGATAATGCAGTACAGAACACATACCTGTAATGAACTGAGGCTGGAAGATGCCGGAAAGAAGGTCCGGCTGAGCGGATGGATGGAGAATGTGCGCGAGGTGAGCGGCAATCTGGCGTTTATCGTATTACGTGATTTTTACGGTTCCACTCAGTTGGTAGCTGAGAACGAGAAGATCCTGGAGGTGTTCCTGAACCTGAACAAGGAAAGCGTTGTATCCGTAAGCGGTATTGTCAGGGAGAGAGATAACAAGAATCCGAAGATGACGACCGGTGACATTGAAGTGGTGCCGGAAAGCGTTGAAGTGCTTGGAAAATGCCGGTATAACGCGCTGCCGTTCCAGATCAGCAGGAGCCGTGAAGCGGACGAGAGTATTCGTCTGAAATACCGGTATCTGGACCTGCGAAATCCCGAAGTACAGAAGAACATCATTCTCCGGTGCAATGTGGTTGCGGCACTGCGGCAGGCTATGACAAAGCAGGGATTCCTGGAAATTACCACACCGATCCTGACTGCTTCCTCCCCGGAAGGTGCGCGTGACTATCTGGTCCCGGCCCGGAAACATCCCGGTATGTTCTATGCGCTGCCTCAGGCTCCGCAGCAATTCAAGCAGCTGCTGATGACCAGCGGGTTTGACCGCTATTTTCAGATTGCTCCGTGTTTCCGTGACGAAGATGCCCGCGGAGACAGAAGCCCGGGCGAGTTTTACCAGTTGGATATGGAAATGGCTTTCGCTACACAGGAAGACGTGTTTGCGGTGCTGGAGGAAGTGCTGCCGCCGATTTTCGCCAAGTACGGCCGGTATCATACGGCATCCGCGGCGCCTTTCAGGCGGATTCCTTATCTCGAGGCGATGGAAACCTACGGAAGCGATAAACCTGATCTGCGGATCGATCTGACAGTGAAGGACGTAACAGACATTCTGGGCAGCTGCGGTTTCGGACCCTTTGAAGGAAATGTGATCAAAGCGGTTCCGGTGACAGACTTCAATGCTACACGCAAACAGATTGACAAGCTCTGCGCTGATACGGAAGTTGTGAGCGGAAACAAGGCCTATTGGTTCCGGCTGGATGAGAACGGGGAACTGGTTGGCGGTATCTCGAAGTTCCTTCAGGAGAACAAGGAACAGGTGATTGCCGCGCTGGATCTGAAGCCAAATACATTTGTCGGCCTGAGCGCCGGCAAGAAAAACGCGGCACAGAAGACGGCCGGAGTGCTGATCCGGAAGCTTGCCGAACTGTGTCCGAATCATTTTGACGCGGAAAAATATGAGTTCTGCTGGATCGTTGATTTCCCGATGTACGAGATCGGCGAGGAAAGCGGAGAACTCGAGTTCTGCCACAATCCCTTCTCGATGCCAAACGGCGGCCTGGAGATTCTGCAGAAAGCAGCTTCCGGGGAGGTTGATCCCCTGGAGATTACAGCGTACCAGTATGATCTGGTATGCAACGGGGTGGAGTTATCTTCCGGTGCAGTCCGAAACCATGATCCGGAAATCATGATTAAGGCCTTTGAGATGGTTCGCCTGGGGGAAGAGGATGTTAAAGCCAAGTTCCCGGCCATGTACAATGCATTCTGCTACGGTGCACCGCCGCATGCCGGTATCGCGCCGGGTGTGGACCGGATGGTGATGCTTCTGGCGGGAGAGGATTCTATTCGTGAAGTCATTCCGTTCCCAATGAACAAAAATGCACAGGATGTGATGATGGGCGCGCCAGGTCCGGTGGAACAGAAACAGCTGGATGAACTGCATATTGCATTGGTTAAAGACGAGGAAGAACAGTTGTAAAAATCGGAAAGTTTTGGTATAATTACCAAGATAATGATTACTTTGCCGATAAGGAGGCTGTGATACATGGCAGCTAAGACAGATAAAAAGCCGGTCAATCCTCTTCCTGTGAATACGGACGATCTGACGCCGTCTTCCAATATCACCTATAACAATGAGGTTGTGGCGATCATTGCCGGCCTGGCCGCCAATGAAGTGGAAGGCATTGCCGGAATGTGCACCGTGAGCAGCGGCCTGAAAAACAAAAATCGCAACGTCACCAAAGGTGTCAAGGTTGAAGTTGGTACAGAAGAAGTTGCGGTTGATCTGTATGTGATTGTGGAATACGGCATTCCGATTCAGCGGGCGGCAGGGGACGCACAGGAAAACGTCCGCAAGGCGATTGAATCCATGACTGGGCTGCATGTCGTGCGCGTTGATGTACATGTGCAGAGTGTCAGCTTCGAACAGGAAAAGAAAGCACTGCAGGCGGGAGTACAGAACGCCGCACTGGTGGCAGGAGAAACTGAACCGGAACAGGAAAAGAAGCCGGAAAAGAAACCGGAAACAAAGAAAAAGCCAGAACCCGCCAAACAGGCTGAACCGGCGAAAACCAACGGACCCGTGAAGGCATCGGAACCGGTGAAAAAGACTGAAGCTGGAAAAGAAGGCGAACCGGTGAAAGAGACAAAGGAAAAACCGGCATCGAAGCCAAAAGCAGCGAAAAACGAAGCAGATTCTGCTCCAAAGGCCAGGAAAACTTCGAAAAAGTCTGAAGACAAGAAGGAAGAAGCGAAAGACGCTTCCGAAGCTTGATAATGCCTGACAGGGGAGAGATCCTCTGTCTTTTTCTGAGCTAAGAGGGCTTTTCGGGTATCTGTCTTAATCCCGTTCGTTTTGCTTGAAGAAGAGGAGGAAAGAGAATGAAAATCCGTATTCTTGACAGAATCCTTGTTGCACTGGCCGGGCTCCTGATGGTGGTCGGCGGAGTCGCTCTGGCTGCGGAGTTGTTTTTCGGAAAGAATGTGTCCGGCAGGGTGTCAGAGTGGCTGGCAGATGGAAATAACAGGGTGTTTATCATAATTGCCGGCATTCTGATCATCGTGATCGGAGTATACTGTGTTTTGCTGCTTTTCCGCCACAGAGGGAAAAGCGGAAAATTCATCATGCAAAAGACAGAGAGCGGCGAACTGGCCATCTCACTGGACGCGTTGGGGAGCATGGTGCAAAAGTGCCTGGATCAGCATCAGGAACTGAACGCGCAGGCTGTGGAGCTCGAAAACGAGAAGGGAAGC
>Ga0265301_10003042_pt1 | contig 18314 bp, 14 predicted proteins | sample AusTroGonzalo_MG_2_FD_193488 | JGI IMG/M metagenome (GOLD analysis project Ga0265301, IMG submission 193488) | Bovine rumen microbial communities from tropical cattle in Woodstock, Queensland, Australia - Gonzalo_04 | ecosystem: Host-associated > Mammals > Digestive system > Stomach > Rumen ... | reverse complement strand
AAAGCACAAACAGCTATAATTGGAACGCCGATAAACAATACAGCTTTGCGTTTAGGTTTTTGATCTTGAACAAACCCCGCAGTACTGCTTTTAAAGTGACAATCAGGTGCTTTATAATATGCACAAAGCGGAGCTTGGATAATTAGTTGGATATTATCCCCAACTGTTGATTCTACTGCTGCCACTATCTGTTGGTACTCATTTTTTATGTGAGTTTGGTATTGTCTGCTATGTTCATGATCAGTAATATCGTACCACGAAAAATAGTGTTCGAAAAAAATGTCTTTTACTATTGCTAAATAAGTCTGTTTCTTTATGTATGAGATAGACTGCATCGACCGTATCATGAGCTGAAAATCAAAATTGCTTTCAACATTTTTGATTCCCAATCGAGGTTGCCGGTATAAGGCGTCTACGATACGGAAATCTTCAAGTTGAAGCATTTTTCTAGAAAAAAAGCTTTCAGTATCAACAGATTCTTCTAGACATTTTGTGCTCACTTCTGTAACAATAAAATCATAATCTATCATTTGCTCAGAGAAGTATTTTTGAACAAGACTAAATAGTGGATAAAATATACTGTTAAGCCGATAGCTCTCCTTGAGGACAATATAGTCTATTACAATTGTTTTTGTGGTAACCAGATACCCTGCTTCCATAAAACCAACCACAGAATCCTCAACAAATAGTCCGAAAAAAAACATTTCCCTTTTAGTGGAAGCTTTTGGATGATCAACATGATATATAATTTCGCTTGAACTTGTTTTTGTATCTACAGGAATTGTGCTGTTGTAGATAATAAGCGCTTTTGTAAAGTCTTTATCCTTTGCTGATGTGAACCTCTTTATTGAAAAACCAAGCGTCATCGTGTAATCCATCATAGTATCCCTTTTCTTAGTTATTTATCAAACATATGCCAATATAAAACAGAATTTAGTGCACTATTTTATAATAATTAATAGTTATTGCAAACAAACCCACACTCCGTAGGTCTTCGAATTTGGTATAATAAAGTATTCTGTCCAAAGGAGAGGAGCTACGAATGCAAATCCAATTCCTAACTGTTGATGAATTCCTGCAATTGATTCAATCAACGAAAAATCTATCTGACAAGACGATTACAGCGTATCGTTCGGATCTGAACAATTTCCTGCGCCATTTTCAAGGCGAAGAGCTGGATGCGTCATCCGTCGTTAAGTATGTTCAGCATCTATCCGCTGATCAAAAGCTCAAAGATTCCACAATTCGTCGGAAACTTGTTGTGCTGAAAATGTTCTTTTCGTTTCTTTATCAGAAGCAGTACATCCCGCAAAACTACTATCAAGCTCAACCGTTCCATTTCAAAATGGAAAAGCGGCTCCCGAAGACGCTTCCGACGAAAGACGTATCAAAGCTATTGACTGCATTATCACAACAAGCGGACTCGGCCGGCAGCCCGTTTTCGCAGTGGAAAACCGCGCGCAATCTGGCGCTGATCGACATTCTAATCAGCACCGGCATCCGAATTGCCGAGGCGTCAGAGATCTCCGTGAGCGACATCATCCCGTCGGAACGCATAATTCTGATCCACGGAAAGGGGCGCAAGCAGAGGCTGATCTATATTTCGTGTCCACAAACGTGGTCAAATCTCTCTCGCTGGATGAAGTTCCGTAAAGCTTTGATAACGCAAACAGACAAAGTTTTTATCAATCGCTATGGAAACCAGTTGGGAATACACGGAATTGAATATATCTATCATACCGCAGCAACTTCTGCGGGGTTGGTCGGTCATTCCACCCCACATTATTTGCGACATACCTTTGCGACAAATCTTCTGGCAAATGGCGCTGACCTGCGCTCTGTGCAAGAGATACTGGGACATGCCAGCGTTTCTACCACAGAGATATATACCGAGGTTACTACAGAGAGGAAAAAGCAAGTTTTGACACGGTATAACTACCGTAATAAGCTGGTAGGACCTTTTTAATACCTTCTTCTAAAAATACAAACAAAATGATAGCCCGGATTGCAACACAAAATGACAATAATTATAAGTTTTTATGTAGCGCGCTTTGGTGAGTAAGCGCCGAGGCGTACTTCACACTGGCGTCAGGTAATGATTCGGTAGATGGTATTCAATAAATCACACCATAATGCGTTCCATTTCGGGACGCATTATGGTGTAGGGGCTTGCCGTGCATTATGGAAAAGCGCAATTAACTCAGATCCCCGTTGGCAAAGCATGAAAAATCTATCAACCGTGTTGACAAGATGCGCAACGGATATTTGAGAATTCCGGTTGTTTTTTCAAAAAATGGAAGAATTTTCAAAAAAAGAGGGGAAAAGTGTTGCATCTACAGTAACTATATGGTTTATACTGACAGACAACGGCTGCGCAGCATGGCAGGGAACAAGGACAAGATATATTCCTGCGCTTTGCATGGAATCCGCGAACCTGCGCATTGCGTAAGCCTGAAGAAAGGATAAAAAGCCATGAAACAACAAGGCAAACGACTGCTGGTCGTCCTCTTGGTCGCCGTATTGATCCTTCAAATCATTCCTGCGACTGCTTTTGCAGAAGAAGAGGATTATATGTCGGTAGACAACGAAGCCGTGGTCGAAAGCAGAGATGACACGTATGAAGAAGCGCTCCAAAAGGAGAAGGTTCTCTTTGAGGAAACAAGCCTCAGAGAGGAAACCGTTAAGCACTTCCGTATGGAGGACGGCAGCTTTATTGCGATCGACTATCAGGCGCCTGTTCATTATCTTGACGAGAACAATGAATGGACAGATTATGATAACACGCTGGTCGCCGTCGAAAATGACGAGAAGGTTTCTGCCTACCGCGTCGAGAACGGAGACAGTGTGCGCACCTTCGCGGCAACGGATGCGGAAGAAACGCTGCTGTGTTTGGAAAAAGGCGATTACGCATTGACCTTTACCCCGGAAAGGGCAACCGCACGCGGCGATGAGGACGAAAGAACCGCGCCCGCAGACGTTAAGATTCTGCAGAAAGCCGCAGGCAGCGCGGAGGAAATCAGGGAGCCGATTCTTGCGAAAACGCAGCCGGACAAGCTGTATTCCGCACTGGAATACGCAGATGTTTTTGAGGGCGCTGCTTTGCGTTACGAAAACTATGCCAATACGGTGAAGGAAAGTATCGTCATTACCGCTCCGCAGAGCGATTACAGCTATGCCTTCCGCCTGACATTGAAAGGATTGACTCCGAAAACAGAGGAGGACGGCAGCATAGCGCTTTGCACCGCAGAAGGCGATGCGATCTATACAATCCCTGCGCCGTATATGATCGACAACAATCACGAGGAATCCTATGACGCAAAGTACACGCTGACAGAAGATGGCGACGACTGGCTGCTGACTGTCACGGTAGACAGCAACTGGATGAATGCCGCAGAACGCGCATATCCTGTTATGATCGACCCTACCGTAACTGAAACGCCGCAGGGAACAAACACGGGAGAAATCTCCGCAGCCTATGTGCGTTCCGGCTGGCCAAACTCACCTGATGCAAACAATACAGGACTATATGTCGGTCAGAGTAACGATCCTAATAATACAAATTTGAAAACCCGGAGCTATATCCACATTAACAAGTTGCCAGAACTCCCGACAGGATGCGAGTTGATGCGCGCAGAGATTAGTCTGTGCCAGTTTGCGTTTGAGGGAAACAATTCTTTGGATATCGGTGCATACGAAATTAACCATGCTGAAGGGCAGAACCAAGTGGCGTTGACTGGAGCATCTTCAAATTCTGCATGGGCGTGCTGGGCAAATGAGCTTACATGGACAAAAACCGAAAATGGTTCAACGTCTCATATTGGTACGATTCTGGATAAACGAACATTGAACAGCGCAAGTGGCGGTTATGTTTCTTGGGATATTTCCACACTGGCATATCGCTGGTACGATAGCGTGTACTGCGGCGAAGGAAAGTATACTGGCAATTTGGGAATTGCACTCCGCGCCTTGAATGAAGATTTATTATCGCGGGCAAGTTTTTATGGCCCGAAGTCATCTTCAAGCCGTCCGCGAATTACTATTACTTACAGAAATGCCGCAGGAGTTGAATCAATATATACATATCAGACGATTGGCATTGGCAGGGCGGGAACCTCATATATTAGTGATTTTTCCCTGCAAAACACACTTGTCGTTCCGATTGTGACTTCTGGCAGCGAAATCAATCCTTTTGCGCTGTCTTTGGCGTATAACTCCACCTATGGCGAGGACTATTTTACAAGCTCGGCACCGGGACTGCATACCAGGAGCTTTAGTTCAATGCTTGTTGGTGCGGGATGGAAACTGTCCGCACAGCAGACGGTAGTGAGCCAAAGCGTTGATGGTATATCATACTTGATATATAATGATGCGGATGGAACAGAGCACTATTTTAGATATAATAATAATTATTATCGAGATGAGGAAGGCCTTGGGCTAAAGATTAGCGACAGTAATTCGGGCTATACTATGAGCGATGAATATGGGAATCAGAAGGTATTTACAAACGGTATATTAAGCGAAGAAATAGATGCCTATGGCAATGCGATCTACTATGCTTATAACAATTATAATTACAGTTCAGGAAATAGTAATTGGAAGCCTAACAGCGGCAACGCAAATCGTCTGACTTCTATCTGGCGCAAGAATAAAGACGTATCCACGGCGGAGCAGCTCGTTCTAATTGGTTATAATGGCAATTATGTTAATACAATTATTAGTGAGTGTGATTATACAGACGAAACAAGCAAATCTGCGCACAGAATTACACTTGGGCGGACGTCAAATGGAAACAAGTACTGCTTGGGAATCATTGCCTATCCAGATGGTGTATCAGCACAGTATTTGTATAACCCCAGCATTGCAGGCTGGAATGAACGATTTAAGCTCTTCAAAGCATATGATGCAGAAAGCAATTACGGCATAGAATACTCCTATTCGCTTTCCGGACATATAGAGTTTCTCCACGAATATATTATTGACCAAAACGAAGACGTCGAATACGGGACATTGATACATGCACAAAAGGCATCTCATTCTCAGACGGTTTACAGGTATTTTGGAAACAACACAAGCGTTACATCAGATGATTTCTACATCAACAAACTGTTTGATTCTTTTGGGAGGACGTTGGAAAGCCATACTTCCGACCTCACCAAAGAACATATTCTTGGCGCTAGCGCAGCGACCTACACCTATAATAACGGCACAGACAAAACAAATAACCGCCTCCTCTCTGACGTTTCCACAGGACAGCAAGGGGTAAATATACTAAAAAACGGTCGTCTTGACAACGCGAGTGTTGGCATCAATGAGGCAGCTTCCTGGACACCCGACGGCACCGGTGCGTGGCTGGATACCGCAGGGCATTACGCGGAAAACAGCCTAATGCTTACCCGCTCAGCGTACACTTCGACCAAGGATACGTGGTATCAGAGTGTGGAATCGCTTATTCCTGCAGGCGAGTATACATTCTCTGCATATGTAAAAGTGCCATCTACCACAACCTTTGGAACGGACGGCGGCGTATATCTTGAGATTTATAGTTTATCCGGCGGGCAATATTTGCCGACATCCAAGAGTGAAGTTATCAACTATAGCACGGAGAGTTTCTGCGACGGTTGGGTGCGGATATGCTTGACATTTGCTGCACCGCAGTCTGGCACGGTCCGGGTGGCACTATCTGGCGCAAATTACAAAGGGCTAATTCTTGCTGATGATTTCCAGTTGGAAAATGAGAAGAGTGCCGCAACATTTAACCTTATGGTCAATGCATCGTTTGAAGAATCTAATACTTTGAATTCTTCGAACTCTTGTGGGTTATGGTATAAAACAGGTAATGCAACTATTAGCACAACAACCCCCACCTACTTCGGCGATAATTCTGCTTGCCTTAGTGGAACCGGTCAGCAGAGAGCGAATCAAAATATTACGCTAAATCTGCCGCTGGCTACCACGTTCATTCTTTCAGGATGGGCAAAGGCAACTGCTTTGCCTAGAAGTAAAACGAGCATTTCTGCGACAACTGATCCCTATTTCGGTTTAATTATCCGGTTGTATTATTCCGATAACACATCTGAGGTTCACTGGTATCCCTTTGATCCCTATTGCACCGATTGGCAGTATGTGCAGGGGATACTCGTGCCAGAAAAAACAGGCAATGTTACAATTACAGAAGCCGCCATTGTTGCAGCGTATGACAATAACATCAATACTGCCTATATGGATAACATTACCCTGCGAATTGAGCGTAGCCAAGTCTACACTTATGACGAAGACGGAAAACCCATTACCGCTACGCAAAGCGGTACGGGCATGCAGAGTGCAGAATACTACAACAATAGCGTGAATCTAGAATACTTTACAGCGGAAAACGGAGCAAAGACGCGCTATACTTATAATGATCAGCACGATGTAGTGACAGCCTCTCTCGGCGGCGCTACATGCACGAATGATTATAATACTTCTGGCAATCTTACAGGTTCAATGATGACGGCGACGGGCGAAACGAAATACATAAAAAGCAGTACGGAACCGACGAGCGACCGCAATCACACTGCGACCGCAACTAACGTCAATGGCAATACTGTGTCATACACCTATGATAATTATTTGGAGCAGATAACAAGCATTACTGATGCACATAATCAGATATTCAATTATTCGTACAATCAGAATAATGGCAGGGTTACGAAAATTGAGCATTATGATTCGTCGGCATTTGACCAGAACAAGATTGCAGAGATTGAATACTCCTATGATGATGGCAATCTGACGCAGCTTACGCGTAAAACAAAATCAATCAGTGGCAGTTGGCAGTATCAGAACTATTTCATTGAACATAACGACTGGGGACAGCAGACGAAACTCAAGGTAGGCAACTGGACGCTTTCGACTAATACTTATGATAACAATGGCGGTAGACTAACACAGACAAAGTTCGGAACGTATCAGACTGTCTCTTATGAGTATGATGATTTTGACAGATTGATCCGAAAGGAGTATAATACAGGTAAGTATATTGAATACACCTACAACGCTGAGGGCGCACTGGCAAGAATCGCCTATGGCGAGGGATTGACGCCGAAGGGGAGCTACGAATTTGAGTATGACTCTCTTGGACGGCTGATCCGGAGTGCAGAGTACGACGGTAACGGGACGCTGATCCAGCGGACAGGACACAACTATGACGCGTTTAGCCGTCTTTCCTCACAGTCGTGGGTATTGGGAACAAAAACCTATTCGGAAACCTATACCTACAGAGACGGGGCAAACCAAGACGGCAAACTTTCGACAGCAACCACCACAACGGATAACAAGACCTTTATGAGGGTGTATGACTATGATCTGCTCAAGCGACTGCACAGCGTGGATGTAAAGGAATACGGCACGACGATACTCTCAAACATCTATGGTTACCGAACGATCAGCGACGACCGTTCTTCCACACAGGTAGAATACTACAATGTCGTGTGTAACAGCACATACCCTATAAAGTACCAATACGCTTATGATGCGTGCGGTAATATTACAGCTATTTACGAAGATGCGAATGCAAACGGCGTCTACCGCCGCGTTGCAGAATACACATATGATAAGCAGCAGCAGCTTATTGAGGAAAAGCAATATAAATATACTAGCCCAGATGAAACAACTGTTACGCCTGTCGTATATACGTACACCTATGATACCGCAGGCAACATTCTGACTGAAAAAGAAAATGGCGTTACCACAAAGCAGTATTATTATGATGATACTAACGGCTGGGGAGATTTACTGACTGGACTTGATAACGAGGATGATTATTTCTCTTATGATTCGTTCGGCAACCCGATCGACTATTACAATGGCGCCTATTATTACATCGACTGGTACAATGGGCGGGAGTTAACAAACATTGACTATTCAGCCCCTGGTGGAGGATATCACGACATCCACTATACCTATGATGCCGATGGAATCCGTAACTGGAAGAGTGTTGATAATGTCGAGCATTATTATACCACGCAGAACGGAAAGGTTGTGCGCGAGAAGATTGGCAGTGGCAGTACGGCAAAGATTCTGGACTTCATCTACGATGAGTTCGGAAGACCGTTTGCGCTGAACTACTCCGAGGACAATGGTGCCAACTTTACCCCCTATTACTATGTTCTGAATCTTCAGGGAGATGTAGTCAAACTTGTTCGCATTCTCGCAAGCAGCGTTGGTGTACAAGAATACAACGTAGTAGCAACCTATTCTTATGATGCGTGGGGTAATATTATTAACAGCTCAGGCGACAAGGCAGACATCAACCCGCTGCGCTACCGTGGTTACTACTATGACGCAGAAACAGGATGGTATTACCTCCAGAGCCGCTATTACGACCCGGTAATCCATCGTTTCATCAATGCCGACAGCTATGCTTCCACCGGTCAATCATTCCTCGGCTGCAACATGTTTGCATACTGTCTGAACAATCCTGCAAATGCTGTTGACCCGACAGGTCACAGTTCATCGACAGATATTGATGGTAATGGTATTCCGGATTATTTGGATAAGAGATGGCGTGACTTAACAAATGCTATAAAAATGATGCAGTCATTACAGGATATGGGATTTAGCGATTGTTCATTTAGTTCTGCAATGCAATGTGTTAATGCATTGGAGATAGCTCAAATAACCACTTCAAAAGAAAAAGCACATTTTTTCTCGCAATGCCGCGTTGAATCATCATTATCGTTACTTGAGGCGGGATGGCTCAACTTCGATAGTGCGGAAGCATACAGAAAAACAATGCCATACTACCCATATTATGGTGCGGGGTATATCCAACTTACTTGGGAAGAGAATTATAAAGCTTTTTCAGATTTTATGGGAGATCCACGGATTTATACTGAAGGGCCACTTTATGTTGCTGAGAACTATGCTTGGCTTTCTGCTGGATGGATTTGGAAAACCAATGGGATAAATGATATTATTGCAATCGGTGGCGGTGTTGCAGAAGTTACATACTCTATCAACGGAGGTTATTCTCAACTCTATGATCGGGATTGTTATTATCAGATATTTCTGACCTACTGGGGAGGTTAATTATGCTTAAAAGCGTCGCACTATTCATTTGTGTGGTTCTTCTTGTTGCTGGCGGATGCGCTGCCAAGAATGAACAGCAGGGAACGACTGATTTGGATTACGCAACTGGCTATTTCTATGAATTATCTGAGAGTAACGTTATCTGCGTCTCGTACCCGATTTTGCTTGCCGATGGAGCAGATCGAAGCAATGAAATGATCTCAGATTTCGTACGAGAGGAAATTAACCGACGTTGCTTCCAAGTATGTGAATTGACAGAAGCGAAGGAACTGCCTGCGGATTTTCCGTCGGAAAAGATGTACGAGACGAATTACAGCAACTATGCGCTACGGGTGGATTATCGTGTGACCATTTGCACAAATGATGTATTAAGCATTGTATTTGAAGGAATGATTAATGGTAGAACGGCAGCTCATCCAATCCAGTTGCTTTTTACACTAAACATGGATCCAAAAAATGGGCATATAATTCATTATGATGATCGTTATGTCATTGATGATGCGCTGTATGCAACCTTCGCGGAATACGCGCAGAAGGAAGTTGCGAAAAGAGCTGGCGGTGAATGGCCGGAGAGTTTGAGCAATTTTTCAGAGAAAATTTGCAGCAAGGAAAAGTTTTTAGATGGAATAGTGTCATCGGATGAGTGGTACGTATTCTTCACTGCGGAAGGCGTCGGTATCAGCTACCCCGTTGCTCACGCGCTCGGAGATCACTGGGAGGTTATTCTTCCGTATGTAGAATTGAAAGCTATTTCAATACACGAAGAATAAAAAGTACTCAATCTTGATGGCTTAAAACCCTCATGTCAGCAAGTGACACAGGGGGACGGTTCCTTGTGTCAAGCCGCAAAACCAATTCTGAGGCAGAGGAACCTGCCTCAGAAGCGCAGGAACGCGGCTCATTGATGCCGCTGAAATTGCTCCGTTTTTTGGCGTTGCAGGTACTAATATAAGACAGAAACGGGATGGTATTACCTCCAGAGCCGCTACTACGACCCCGTCATCCACCGCTTTATCAATGCAGATACCTACGCCAGCACCGGTCAAGGCGTCCTCGGCTGCAACATGTTCGCATATTGTGCGAATAATCCTATTACCTATTTTGATGAAGCTGGTAACATAATGAATGTAAACCTGATGATGACAGATAGCGGCGTAAATCCTCAACGTATCCTTATTGAAGAACTTGAAAGACTAATTGGCTATTCGTTATACTCAACCCAGGATGCAGCCGCAGCTGCAGTAGCAGAGGAACTGTGGTGTAGAAGCAGAGACAACAATGTTGAATACTGCTCAATGGTATTCCGCATTGACCTTTCATTATACGGTGGATACGGGCACGCCTATTACTCCGAGGCCATTGTTCGCGGTATGCATGACAACGTTTTCCTTCAGTTAATTTTTTTGGATAGCTATGCAGACGAAATGGTAGGAAACCCTGTTGCCTTTGTCCACTCACATCCGCATTGTACTTGCCATAAATCAAATGAGTTTTCACACGGTGATAAAGGTGTGCCTGCAATATCCCCTGTGTCTACTGTATATTTGATTGGGGAAAACCACATTTTGCAAAGATGGGACAAGGATGGAAGTGAGCGAGAGGAGCTAATGATTCAAATAGATATTACTGCAAACATGGTCTATAATTGGCTGAATCAATTCTTTGGAGGGGATTAGAAACATGAATGTATACAAAAAGAGAATACAGGTTGCATTTGCTCTTGTTATTTGCATAATACTTGTTTCAGCATGTGACAACGGATTACGATTCACAAATATTGAGGTTGTTTCTGTTCCTAATAAAATAGAATACACTATCGGGGATCAAACTGCTTTGGATTTCACAGGTGGAAAAATACGATTGACGACCCTTGACGGAACAACGGAAGAGCGCGATCTGCTGGAGTATACTTATCATAAAGCAAATGACAGATATCCTTGTATCACATCTGATGTTAATTTTTATGTTCCAGGAGAGTATACGGTTACGGTCTGGCAGTCGAATTCACTTTCCTGCCAGTATACAATTATTGTACAAGCAGCAAATCATATATCTGACTAACTACCAATCATTCAGTGCCGACAAACAATTTATTAGGAGGCAGGGCACCCTGCCTCCTGCAACAATTCAAAATCATTGCGCTTTTGGACAAGCGTGCCCTCGTCAACCCCTCTTGAACTGCTCATTTGTTCACTCAAACGCGCTCCAATTCTGGTGTTGCAGCTACTAACATAAGCCAGAAACGGGATGGTATTACCTCCAGAGCCGCTACTACGACCCCGTCATCCACCGCTTTATCAACGCTGACACCTTCGCCAGCACCGACGCTACTGATGCGATCTCCTGCAATATGTTTGCATATTGCAGCAACAATCCAGTTACAAAATCTGATCCAAGCGGTCAGGTACCAATCTGGTGGTATTTTACGCAAACGCATGATTGGGGGTTTGTTCATAAACTTGTTTCTCTTGATATTAGTGTAAAATATGGCGTTCAACGTGAAGTGTGGGTCGATCGTGGTGGAAAACCGAATGGCGGCAGAATGGACATTTTCTCAAACGGATCAGTTTGGGAAATTAAACACGGAATTGCAAACACTCTTGTAGCGCAAGCGCAGGCCAGCACCTATTTAGGATCACATACGGCTTCAGGTGAGTTAGTCGAGTCATTGGGTCGCGTCGATGCTTTCTCTGGTGGATTTCCCTTTGTATATGCAGGATGTCCGTTCTACGTTCACTATTCAACTAAAGCTGATGGAGCAATCATTTATGAGGTCTATGAGAGCGAGGCTCGTACTGGACGTAACACAGTTGCTGTGCCTGCTGTGATTCCTGAAAGAACATACCAAACAGCAGCAGGCACTTCCACTGCTGCACTACCAGGATGGGCGTTCCCTGTGAAATTCGGAGGCATATCCATCACAGGCAATCCTGCTGGTGGATTGTTTCCTTGGATGGAACAAGCTGCATAGGAGGACTTATAATGAGCAGTACACCTTCATTCCATTTTTCAAGAATTACTGACGCGGATTTGGAGAAATTTGTCGATCAGCATTTATCCGATTTGCTGGAGCAGCACGGGTTTTCGCGCTATCGGGGGAATGGGCGAAGATGGCACAAGGCCAATCAAGAGGTGATCTTATCCGTCCAGTTCGTATTAGATTATTCAATACCATTGCTTTACTTTGGCGTCCAGCCGATTTATTTTCCATTCCGATTTATTGATGGCCCAATGAGGTTGCATGATCGTATTTGGACATACTTTGAAGCAGCGGCGTTGCATTTCAATTCACAATTCTTATTCTCGCCGAGCGCGGCACTTCAACAAGGAGGATACTGCCGGAAACTGCTTGAAGAAAGTGTTTTCCCTATTCTCGACAGCGTGACTGATAACAGTTCCTGCCATGCGGAATATCGCAAACTGCGAAACTTAAGAGATGCGGAAAGCTGGGATCCTCGCTGGCTGCTGGAGTGTATCTCTCTGGGTGAGCGCGATGAATGTTGCCGTATTGCAAAAGAGATTCTCCCGCGGATGGCAGAAATAATCCCGATGACAGATGACGGATGGACTCCGAAAGTGGAAAGGGAAACCGTTATTCGGGAACTCAATGCCGGAGACTATACCAGATATAGAAATCTTATGGAACAGTTTTCGGTTGAGAATCGCAAACGACTAAAAAGAGCACATCTTCTCTAAAGCAGATTGTGTGCTGCAGGAGGCAGGGAAACCTGCCTCCTAAAGTAAGCCATTATCAATGCAGTTTTGGGCAAAAGCGCCTCGACTATCTGTGCCTGATAGACATTCTGCAGCCGCCGCAATAGCACCGCAAAATCGCCCCGTTTTGTGTCTTGCAGGTACTAACACAAGACAGAAACGGGATGGTATTACCTCCAAAGCCGTTATTACGATCCGGTAATCCATCGTTTCATCAATGCCGACTCTTTTGCATCCACCGGTCAAGGCTTCCTCGGATACAATATGTACGCATACTGCCTGAATAGTCCAGTAAACGGATGTGACCCGAGCGGAATGAGATTCCAGGATCCAAATTGCAGATCCTGTGGTGGACGAAACGAGTATACAGATGCAGGAACGGGAACACCATATTTTTATAATCAGAAAGACAAGAATGTTAAGGACAAATCCGTCGGGCTTTCAACCGTTGGGCATTCTGGATGTGGTCCCGTTGCAATCTACAATGCAGAAGTGTCACTGGGGCATAATCCAAATTTTGACGATATTCTTGACTATTTCGATACCAGTAATACGCTTTTCTTTGGATTTGCTGGCGTACTGCCAAACGACGTGATTTCGAATTTCAAAGATCGAGCTTATACAGTAGTAACCACTACGGATATCAATAAATTCTCAGTGGTTTCTGACGCAGCCGACACATGTATAATGTGGTACTTATATACAACAATGGATTTTCCTTGGATAGGTGGTCATTATGTTCAATACGACCGTACCGAGTTGGGATATTTTGCTCGAAATGTCTTTAGTGATAGAAACTATAAGACATTCACATGTCCAGAAAATTTAGCAACCTGCGGTTCACATTTTTGTGCGCTATATATTGGAATATACGCACCAAGACCATAGGAGGGATGGTATATGCTAATTGCAAAAAAGGTAGTAGCATTGATGCTCGTTATGGTTGTGGCAAGCGTATCTTCAGCGTGTATGCTTTCGCAGCCGATAGATGCACCAAAAGATGGTGTATGGTACGGAGCGGAACTTAACATGATTCTCAGCAAAGAGGACGGTATCTCCTCGATGTTTGAAATTGACGGCGTGATGACAGAGGTTGAATGGTGTTTCTATTTTGACAATCACACCTTTGATCTGTTAACTGCTGGTTCTAATCCTCATGCTGTATTCCACGGAGATTGCAGAGGCATAGATGATACGCATATTCTCGTAACGGACTTGTCTGACAGAAAAGAGTATATCTTTGTTCGGCAGTTTCCAGATGGGAATTAGACGGTAGACACAGAGAACTGCTTCCTACAGAGTAACACTATGGACGGCTCCTTGTGTTAAGCCGCAAAACCAATCGAGGGAGGCAGGGAAACCTGCCTCCTGATGGGTGCTTGGCAGCAAGAGCTACAGCGAAAGCTACACTTACAGCGACGGCGCGAGCGGCGACGGCAGCTTGACACAGATGACCACAGGAACGGGCTATACGCTGAACTACACCTACGATTCCCTCAAGCGATTGCAAAAAACGCAGGTGAAGGACGGAACTACGGTAAAGTTCACCACGGCTTATGCTTACCGGACAATCAGCGGAAATCAGTCTTCTACACAGGTGGAATTCCGCAATGTCCGTGCCGGCGGGGATACCGGAACGTTGTTGGAAGGTGCAAAATACACCTACGACGCCCGCGGAAACATTACCATGATTTCCAAGAGCACCGGCAGTTGATAATTATCCGGAGCATACCTGCAGTTGACAGCGATCAGGAGCTTACCGGTAGTTGTCGGCTATCGGATACTTTCCGGCAGCAAGCGCATGATCATACACGAAACACCTCGGATCTGCCTACCGTGGCAGGCCGGAGGTGTTTCGTGCGTTGGGAGGCATCCCAATCCCTTCGCCGGCGCAAACTCCATATCGCTCGCATCCGCGCAAGTGCGAAAGCTCATTCAAACAGCATAATCGATTTTCCCTTTCGCAAGATGAAAATAGAATGTGTCTCAGTTTGGGACGGATTGCCCACAAAAAGCATCACACAGATGGACCCATCATAATGTGTCTCCATGTTTTTTCGTTACATTAAAGCATGGCTGTGCCTTAACAAGTGTAATAGTATTTCAAAAAAGCTGTCGAAATCTGTTGCAAAACCATGTGTAGTTTTGTCTTCTGTGTTTAGTGACATTTATTGAGATGTGTTGTGTCACAACATAACTCGACTTCAAAAAATGAAAGGAAGAAAAGAGAAATGAGCGAAGGCAAAAAAACAATGGATGCTAATAAGCTAACAGATTTAATTCTATGTGAACCGTTTACTTTGAAAGGTATTAATAGGGTTCTTGATCTTGGATTAGGCAATCGAATGACAAAAGCTTATGTAATTAAGAACGATGTTCTTATTAGTACTTTTATGGCAACATCACAATCTGAGGGAAGTACTAAGGCAAAAACAACAATCAACAGTGGGTATACTACGTCAAGTTTAAGGTTGAAGCAACTTCAAGAAGACTATGATAGAATTGATAATCAGTTTAAAAGCAGTGCATTGGCATATGCTGTCCTAACACTAACTGGTGTTGTTGGCAACGGAAAATCGGTCGAAACATATCTGAGGTTATATAGAAATGGCGCCTTAACGGAAAATGGCGATTATGATTGTGTTATTATAGATTTAGAGAGAACAACGACTCATGTTAACTGCGGAAAAAAATATGAGTGTCCGAATGAGAATAGTGCATTGTGGCTTTTTTGTACTACGTTACTTGAGCAAGTAATGAATTATATTGAAAAAAACCAGAACAACTGCAATAAAATCGCCACCACCTTTCTAAACAATCCAATATATAGAAAGACGTCGCAAGCACAAAGAGAAGTATTTATGGAATTGGAAAAAATAAAGTCCGACTCCGGTGGCAAAGCATTTGATGGAGTTTTTAGCAAAGTGCTAAAACTGCTAGATTCAAACGAGAAAAGCTGTAATGATCTTGACACAGCAAAAAATGACATTAAAGAATTGTTAGAGATTTTAGTGTTGTTAATGTACTGTAATTCGCCGCAAAGGATGCAATACATTTTGGTTGACAATATTGAACAATATATCAAGCTAACAGAAATAAAGAGAATTCAAATACTAGACAATGATATAAGGGAGCTTTATGGCTTGTTGCGAGAATGTAATAATAATATCTGTGCGAGAATCGCTAGAACAAACTGTACTCCTTATGATTTTGAGAGAAGTCCGGTTAAGATAATATTTGCCATTCGTAGAACATCTAAAAGAATTCTTGGACTAGATGCATTAACTGGCGACGAGTTTAAGGCAAAAACATATTATGATTTGACTGGGCATGTGCAAATCTTTGATGTTTGGGATAAGAAAAAATATTACATATGGAATGAAGGGCCTAATTCTCTTGGACTCAAGAATGAGTATGATAAAAAATCTGAAGATATTGTAAAGATTCTAGACTGGATGATGCAAGACAGGCCAAATGATAGGCTTGGTGCCTCATATCAAAAGCTAATTGCAGCATTAATGAGTCAAGGGCTTCGCAGAAATGCTAAAGCGCAAGCAGATACTGCAATAAAAATCTATGAATACCTAACAGAAATGACATACACAATCAGCTTTCAAACTTTTGAAAAACTGTGCTCAACTCTTTCTGCAACGCGCTACTTGCTCAGAAAAGCACTGATGGAGTGTCAACTAAAACGAATGATTGCTCCAAGAGAAGGAACTAGATGGCCAGAAATGAATATTGGTTTTGTTACAAATGCTAAAACAACTAAAAAAGTAACTATAAGTGGGGAAAACTGCACGCTGGTTATGCAGAACGTAAACTATTTTGACAAAAATCACATTACAATGGCATGGCGAATACTGGCATGTTTGATTCGTCATTACGGAAGACATAGCGAATCACTGCATGAATCTTATCCAGTAGAAGTCTTTGATGCAGTCCCGATTGTAGAGTTGATGAGAGAAGTACTCATTTCTCCACATGAAGATGTTTATAAGGTTGATATTTCTAAAAAACCTCTCCTCCACTTTGCAAGAACGCTGTATTCTTTAGGAAACATGGCGTTTCGTGAGACGGAAGGAGCTCCATTTGCAATCGTAATGCTAAAAGAGCCAATCGACGATGATGAGCAGTTTGCCAAGCGACTTGTTAATCTCTGGTGGGAGAACTATTCACATTCTCATGAAAGTATGAACAAAAAAGAGTATACAGTCAGAGTTACGGAAGCTGGCTACTGTTTTGTGTTTGACTGGCTTGCGAGTTTTTCTTATGCCGCAGCACTTTCATGTTATACACTACCACCACTTGTTTTGATAAAAGAACCTGTTATTATTAAACTTGTTATAGATACTGTATGGAGATGGGCTAAAGACATCGGAGATTCTTTCTTTACAGAAACAAATAATTTTATCAAGCAAAACAACGGCTGCTCAGAAAACAAACTAAAAAAGTTTGGCTTGCAATACGAAATAGAGGGCAAGGAAAAGCAAGTATCATTTGTTATGCGATTAAAAGAATTGCATACAGAGTATCTTAAACTATATGCATCACATATCCAAAACGTCGGGGTTGAAATACTCGGCTCAGAAGAAAAAAGAGATGATATATTGGCGTATATAAACGAATATATTAGCCGATATAACTATTTTGGTACCTTAACAAACCGTACTTCAATGGTCGAGGAGAATAAAGTATGTTTCTGACAAGTTCTAGTATTTACGATGTCTTTGGCGCATCATGTTATTATTTGAGAATAAACGCATTGCCAAGTATATATAATTTGTTAGTCAGTCTTTTTGATTTTATCGAAAATCATTCAACTTTAGTAGGTGTTTGTGTTGTTGTGGTTGGAGGATTATTGTTTACAAGAAAGTATCTCAGAGAAAAACGCGCAGAGGCTTTTTGCAGCTTTTATGCACAGCTATTGTTCCATATAGTAGAGCTGAGAAAAATGCTAGAGCGATATCATGATCTTGAAATCTCGAAAAGCGACAGTGGTGAGTGGGAAGGTAATGTTTTTTGCCTGCGATATACAGAAGAAACAGCACAAGAATTTGGGTATTCTATTAACAGTCATCCAGATAGGTATAAAGAAATCGCTGACAGCATAAAGAATTTACTTCTTACTAGTTCCACAAATGTTTATCCGAAGAAAGCAAAAAAGAATGAATGGTACAAAGCACAACAAATCATATTTGATTTTTGCATGTTTGTAAACGATGGCAAGAGCCACGGAGTGCTAAATAATGTTTCTCACGAAACAAAACCATGGCATATCATCGAGGGTGAAAAATTATTAGGCGCAATAAAGTATATCGAAGAATCAATATATTTATCCAAGTTTTAACTGTTTATTCAATGAGTCAACGCTTCTTGTCCGGCAAGAAAGGGGCTGTAGCAAAACAGTCTCACAAAAAAGAACGCCGAGGGCTGCAAAAGCAGTATCCTCGGCGTCTTTTTTGTGGTAAAATGTTGGTGTGAACAAAACATTACCGCAGAACTATTATGGCACATGCGCGCGGAATGTG
>Ga0265301_10003041_pt1 | contig 18322 bp, 16 predicted proteins | sample AusTroGonzalo_MG_2_FD_193488 | JGI IMG/M metagenome (GOLD analysis project Ga0265301, IMG submission 193488) | Bovine rumen microbial communities from tropical cattle in Woodstock, Queensland, Australia - Gonzalo_04 | ecosystem: Host-associated > Mammals > Digestive system > Stomach > Rumen ... | reverse complement strand
TGAAATATTACATACAAAAAATGTTGGGCCGGTGGCTGGACAACCCAGTTATACCCGCAGGGAAGACGGTCGGTTATTCTTTGGTGCGCTCCGAGAAGTCCAATACGGAAATGGGGCGTTTCACGAAGGTTTTTCCGCCGTTCTTCCTCCACGACGTGCAGATCGGGGACTATTCCTATGTTTCCAGAAACAGCTTTATCAAAAATGCTACAATCGGAAAGTTCTGCTCCATCGGGCCGAATTTCTGTTGCGGATTGGGGGTTCATCCTGTGAATGGCGTTTCAACGGCCCCGATGTTTTATTCCCGGGCAAAACAAAACGGCATGACCCTGTCTTCGGAGGACAAAGTAAAAGAGTCTGAGCACGCGATTATCGGGAATGATGTGTTTATCGGTGCCAATGTAACCGTTCTGGATGGGGTTAAGATTGCCGATGGTGCTGTGATTGGGGCCGGAGCTGTGGTAGTGGAAGACGTCCCGCCGTATGCGGTTGCCGTCGGTGTTCCCGCCAGGGTGGTGAAGTATCGCTTTGACGAAGCGACCATCCGGGCCCTACTTGAAAAACAGTGGTGGAATGGTCCTGAAGAAGAATTGAAAAGGGTAGAACGGAACTTCTGGGACATCAAATCTTTTCTGAAAGATGAGTAGAACAATGAACGAAAATAGGAAGATTTGCGTCCTTGGCCTGGGCTATGTAGGCCTGCCGCTGGCGAGCCTGTTCTCCACGAAGTATCCGACCGTGGGGTATGATGTCAACCGGGAGCGGGTCCGCGACTTGATGGCGGGCCATGACGCCACCCGGGAGTTGTCGGAAGAGCAACTCAAAGAGGCACTGAGGCGGGGGTTCCGCTGCACGGCGGAGCTGTCTGAAATCCGGGACGCCAACTTTTATGTCGTTGCCGTGCCCACGCCGGTGGACAGCAACAACCGGCCGGACTTGCGGCCGTTGCTGGCTGCCTCCGAAACGGTGGGAAAGGTGATTTCCAAAGGGGACATCGTGGTATATGAATCGACGGTGTATCCGGGCGTCACGGAGGAAGAATGCATCCCAGTGATTGAGAGAGTCTCCGGACTTAAGTTCAACGAAGATTTCTTTGCTGGTTATTCACCCGAGCGTGTGAACCCAGGCGACAAGGTGCACTCGGTAGAGAAGATTAGAAAAGTTACATCCGGTTCCACGCCGGAGATTGCCGACATCGTGGATGCGGTGTATGGCTCGGTGCTGGAGAATGGCACGCACAAGGCCCCGTCCATCAGGGTGGCGGAGGCCTCCAAGATCATTGAGAATGCCCAGCGCGACGTGAACATCGCGTTCATGAATGAGTTGGCCAAAATCTTCAACGCGATGGGGATTGACACGCAGGATGTGCTCGATGCAGCAGCTTCCAAATGGAACTTCATCCGGCTCAATCCCGGACTGGTGGGAGGACACTGCATCGGGGTGGATCCTTATTACCTGATTCAGAAGGCACAGGTTTATGGCGTGCTGCCCCGTATCATGACCAACGCCCGCCGGCTCAATGACGGCATGGGAGCGTATGTGGCACATCAAGTCGTTCATTGCATGAACAAGAAAGGGGTTCTGGTCAAGGATGCGAAGATCCTGATTCTGGGTTTCACTTTCAAGGAGAACTGCCCAGATATCCGAAACACGAAGGTGGCCGACATACATACTACATTGGCTGAATACACTGCAAATATTACGATTTACGATCCTTGGGCCGATGCGGCACAAGTGAAGAAGGCGTATGGGCTTGATATTGTTGGCTCTTTGCCGTCCGAGTGTTTTGATGCCGTTATACTGGCTGTGGCTCACGAGCAGTTCCGAAGCCTGAATGTATCCGCGCTGGTCCGGGAGGGCGGCGTGGTGTATGATGTGAAGGGCATTTTGCCGAGAGAGATTGTTGACGGGAGATTATAACCCATGAAGTTAACCATCATCACCATTAACCGCAACAATGCTGCAGGGCTCGAGAAGACGATGCAAAGTGTTCTCTCGCAGACCTGTAAGGATTTTGAATATGTGGTTGTGGACGGCGAGAGCGTGGATGGAAGCGTGGATGTGATCCGGCGTTATGCCGGTTTGTTTGGAGAGCGGATGAAATGGGTTTCTGAGCCGGATACGGGGATATATAATGCCATGAACAAGGGGATGAAAATGGCTGGGGGTGCGTATTTCCAGATCCTCAATTCCGGCGATAGCCTGGCGGCCGATGATGTGACGGAACGCATGTTGACAGAATTGGAAAGGTTAGGTCGACCGTCCATCCTGTACGGGAATATGATCAAGTGCTTCCCCGACGGCCGCAAGGTTTTGGATAAGAGTTTTGAAGGGCGTCCGATAACGATGCTGGGGATGTACATAGGGACGTTGAACCATAATCCGACCTACATCCGGCGCGACCTATTCGACAAGTACGGTCCCTACGATGAATCTTTGAAAATTGTTTCTGACTGGAAATGGTTCCTGCTGGCGATTGTGCTGGGAGGTGAAGTGCCGGAATATGTGGACATCGACGTCACGCTGTTCGATATGGGGGGCATCAGCGAACGCAATCTGGAATTGCGGAATAAAGAAAAGCGCGGAGTTCTTGAGGAATTGATCAATCCTGCTGTTTTGGCGGACTATGACGCCTGGGCGGATTCCATCGACCGGATGGCCCGGCTTAAACGTCATCCGTGGGCAGACCGGCTCGTCTGGTTTCTGGAAAGGTGCTTGTTCAAAAGGGAAAAAGCGCAGAAACGGCGCGTTGACAAACGGATGATTCGCGGCAAATGAAACGCCTCAGCATCATTGTCCCTCTGTATAATTCCGCCCGGTATCTGCCCAGATGCATGAACTCCCTGTTGCATCAAGATATTCCTTTGGATGATTATGAGATACTCTTGATCAATGACGGCAGTCCTGACGATAGCGGAGAAGTCGCTGAGAGTTATGCTGAAAAGTACTCGAACATCAAGGTGTTTTCCAAAGAAAACGGTGGAACGTCATCGGCCAGGAATGTGGGAATAAAGAATGCAGCCGGGAAGTACCTGTATTTCGTGGATCCGGATGATTATGTTCTGGAGAACAGCCTGGGCAATCTTTTGCAGAGAATGGAAGATGAGTCTCTGGACGTGCTGCGTTTTGGGTATATCGAGGTTGATGAGCAGGGCCGGCCCACGGAATCTTGTAAACATCCGGAAACCCCGGATTATTCCGCTGGCGTGATGGATGGGTTCTCCTTTATGGAGAAACGGCTGGGTACGGCCTGTTTTGTGTGGACTTATTTATTCCGGACGGCGTTGATTCAGGGGAATCAGCTTTTCTTCGATGAGCTAGCGTACATTGATGATACACCCTGGCTGCCCCGTGTGCTGGCTTTGGCTGAGCGGGTGGATTCCGTTGGCATAAAAAGGCATTTTTACACGATCCGGGAGGGCTCGTTGGTCAGGATAGGCAATGCGGAAAAAAGTATAGCCGCGCAAATGTGGCTGATTGAGGAACTCTGCAGACAGTCCGCGCAAATGGCAAACGGGAAAGGTGAACGATGGTATCGCAAAATGATATCCCATTCCGTGTTGTCGTTGTTGACAACGGTTGGCGTAAACGCTTACGACCGCAAGGATATCATATCGTCCTGGGTGATTGAAAAAGGACTTGTCCCGCTCTCCCTGAACGGGGCCGCTTTTCATAACCGGCTCAAATTGCGTATGATTAATATCTCGCCGGCATGGTTCTGCCGGGTAATTCATCGACTCAATTCATGATTCCACGCATTATCCATTACTGTTGGTTCGGCCGGGGACCCATGCCGGAACTGGCGCAGAGGTGCCTGGCGTCCTGGCACAGGTATATGCCGGACTGGGAATATAAGTGCTGGACAGAGGATAATTTCGATGTGCAGCAAACGCCTTACATCGCCGAGGCGTATGCTGCAAAGAAGTATGCATTCGTGAGCGACTATGTGCGATTATGGGCGCTGGAACGGGAAGGTGGCGTGTACTTGGATACGGATGTGGAAGTGTTCCAGCCGCTGGATGACCTGCTGACGCAGAAGGCATTTGCCGGCTTCGAGGGCAGCAAACACCTGCCTATGGGGACTTGCGTCTTGGCCAGCGAAGCACACGGAGAGTGGGTTAGCGAGATGCTGGGGTATTATGAAGGACGACATTTTGTACAAGCGGACGGTACTCCAGACCTCACGACCAACGTCCGTTTCCTGTCCGCCCGGATGAGCGTTAATGGCTTTATGCAGAATGGACAAGAGCAAGATTACAAGGACCTGCATATTTTCCCCGTGGAATATTTCAGCCCTCGCCAAACAACGGGTGAATATTCCCGTACAGAGAACACCTATTGTGATCACCTGGGGCTTAATTCCTGGAGTGAGTGCAAATCCAGCTGGAAAAGCAAAGTCGGCAATATCGTCGGAGCTAAAGCCATGACCCGGCTGATCAAGTTAAAAAGAAAACTGCTGGGATGATTCCATTCTTTCCCAAACAGATCTCGCATCGCGCCATCGTTGTTTATCTCATCTCGCTGGCGGCAGTAAGCATCTGCTTTTTCGAGTACGCGATGGATGTCTGGCGTATCGTGCTTGGATTGGTCTTCGTGACAGGGTTCTTCCTATTGTCTTCCCGATGGAGCGAAGGGTGGAAAGAAATCTCGGAAAAATACTATGTCTCGTATGTGTTTTGGATAGCCCTTGGTTTGAGATTGGTCTGGGTCATAGCCTCGTATTTCTATTATATTGACGTGACCGGGATTCCGTTTGAAGTTGATACTGCGGATGCCGTCGGGTATCATCACGAAGCGGAGTGGTTGGCTTCGGAGCCATGGTCTACTGCCATGAGATACTACTTTGGACCCAGAGCGAATGGCATTTCCGATATTGGGTACCCACTTTATTTGACCGTTATTTACAAATTGGTCGGCCCGGTCATCATAATCCCCCGAATCATCAAGGCGTTGTTGAGTGCGTGGATGTGCATAATGATTTATCGTCTCTGTTCCCGCACTTTCTGTGAACCGGTCGGGCGCATGGCGGGAATCATGTGTGCTTTAATGCCGAACCTAATCATATATTGCGGTTATCACTTGAAAGAGACGGAGATGCTCTTTCTGTCCGTGGCATTCCTGGAGCGGACTGACTATCTGTTGCGTATCCATAAATACAATCTTTGGAATATCCTGTTCCCTTTATTGCTGGCCGGAAGTCTGTTTCTCTTCCGTACGGTGCTGGGACTGGCGGCCGGGTTCGCTTTTGCTACCAGTGTGCTGCTGTCCAATATCCCCACCATGAAGACAGGTTGGAAGCGGGCTGCCATTATCGGCTGGGGTGTGCTGGCTGTTCTCGTTGCAACGGGAGGTACGGTGATGACCGAGATCGAAGGCTACTGGGAGCAGAAAGAGGTGAACGTGGTAAATAAACGTGCAATGCAGGCGGGCAGTGGCATCCACTGGGCGCATTATGCTACGGGTACCGTGATGGCGCCGCTTGCCGTAGCTTTGCCTTTTGCAACGATGGTAGACATAGACAACCAGGCAGCACAACAGACCAAATCCGGCGGAAATTACGTACGCAATTTCATGGCGTTCTTTGCCCTCCTGGCCATCTACGAGGCATTCCGGCAGAAGAGGTGGCGGAATTTCATGCTGATCGGGGCTTTTACCCTTGCCTATCTGGGCGTGGTGTCCATGAGCGGTTTCAGCAACTCGGAGCGTTTCCTGCTGCCGGGTTTGCCGGGCCTGGTCTGCATGTGGGCGTACGGCGTGTCCGAGTTGAGAGCCCCAACATACAGGTTTTTTACCCCCTGGTGCGTGGTGGTTTTCCTGATGGAATTCGGCTGGGCTTTCTTTAAGTTGGGTAGCCGGGGATTGTTCTGATGAAGGTACTGATTGTGGCCAGATACAAGGAAAAGGGTTTTGCTCCGTTCGTTACGGAACAAGTAGAGGCTTTGGAAAAATCAGGTGTTGAGTGCCGATTCTTCCCCGTGAACAAGGGCTATCTTAGGCAATGGCCTGCTTTGCATCGTGTAATTCGGAAATTTAAACCGGAAATCGTTCATGCCCATTATGGCCTGTGCGGATTGTTTGCCAATATGCAACGACGAGTGCCGGTGGTAACGACCTATCACGGCAGTGATGTCAATGAGGCGGGAGTCCGGCGCTTGTCGCAGTTGGCTATGCGTCTGTCCCGTTTCAATATTTTCGTATCGCAGCGGCTTTTGGATCTCGTCGCTCCTGTAAAGAATAGCGCTGTGATTCCCTGCGGTATCAATTTGGCTGATTATCCAGTCGTAGAGAAAGCGGAGGCCAGAAGGAAGATGGGTCTGGAACCGGACCGGAAATATGTACTGTTCGCCGGTGCGTTTGACAATCCGATTAAGAATGCACCATTAGCAAAGGCAGTGGTAGAAAGAGTGCCAAGGGTGGAGTTATTGGAGTTGAAAGGCTTTACTCGTCCTCAGGTCGCTTTGCTGATGCAGGCGGTAGATGCTTTCTTGATGACATCCATTGCAGAAGGCTCGCCGCAAGTCATCAAAGAAGCGCTCGCTTGTGGCTGTCCGATCGTCAGTGTGGATGTCGGGGATGTGCGTGAGTGGATTTCAGGTGTTGAGGGATGTTTTGTGGCCGATACCCGGGATCCGGAGACTTTGACTGATTTATTGAAAACTACCCTGGCTTTTTCCGGAAGAACAACCGGACGAGAGAAGATTCTCTCTGACGGGCTGGACAACGCCAGCATAGTCAAACAATTGGTGGAAGTGTACGAAAAGTTGTGACTAATTTGTTCCAATCGAAGGCGTTTTACACATTTCTCAAGAATAGCGGAATCCTGGAGCCGTTTCGCTATTCCGTTTCGCGGGAAGGCCGGGAGGTTGGCGTCATTCAGGGCTTTATTCAGCGTGATGGCGGTTCCCTCAAGCGCTTTTTTTCCCGCAGAGCCATCGTGAACGGTGGCCCCGCGCTGGCCGAGGATATTACCGGAGAAGAGCTGGAAGCACTTCTGAATCAATGCAAAGACGGATTGAAGCACAAGGCTGTCTATATTGAGACACGCAATTTTGCGGATTATTCCCGTTGGCGTCCGGTATTTGAGCAGGCGGGCTTTTTGTATCAGCCGCACTATGATTATCAGGTAGATTTATCGGTGCCGGATGCCTGGGAAGAACGCATGGAATCCAGCCGTCGGCGTTTTGTGAAGTCATCCTTGAAACAAGGGGCCACGGTTGTTGATACTCCGACCAAAGAGGAGGTAACAGGTTTCTATGGGGTGCTGAAAGATTTGTATGCCAATCGAATTAAAAAACCATTGTTCCCGCTGTCGCTTTTTTTGCAACTTCAGAATGAATCATTTTGCAAATATCTACTGATTAAGTATGAGAATAAGATTATCGGAGGGATGCTATGTGTTTTCGATGAAGTAGTTGCTTTTGAATGGTTTGTCTGCGGAAAGGATGGCTGTTTTCCCAAAATTTATCCCTCCACTCTTGCCACATGGGCAGCTATTCGTTTTGCGGCGGATCAGGGTTGTAAACGCTTTGACATGATGGGTGCTGGCGCTCCGGGTGACGGAGGATATGGGGTGCGCGAATTCAAGGCCAAATTTGGCGGCGAACTGGTGGAATACGGGCGGTTTGTCCATGTGTGCAACAAGCCGTTGTACGCTATCGGCAAAGCCGCTGTCAGCATGATGAAAAAGATATGAACGTCCTGATGGACATCAATCACCCGGCACACGTGCATCTTTTGCGGAATACCTACAAGATGCTGGTTGCTGACGGCCATGATGTGACGGTGGTTGTCAAGGATATTCCCTCTGCAATTAAGCTACTTGAATTGTATGGCATCCCATACATCAATCTCGGGAAAAAAGATGATGCCTTAGGACGAAAGGGCCTTGACCAACTGGTCTATGACTGGAGAATCTTGCAGAGAGTCCGCGAAAAGAAAGTGGATGTGGGCATCGGAACATCCATTAACATTCCGCATGTCAGCAAAGTGACAAGGATGAAAAGCATCATTCTGGACGATGACGATGATGCAGTAGAACCCTTGTTCGCCAGATTTGCACATCCTTTTGCCGATACAATTCTCAGTCCTGTTGATACGCCGCGCAAATCGAAAAAGACGATAGGTGTCCATGCTTACCATGAGCTTGCCTATCTGCATCCGAATGTGTTTCAGCCTGATGCGCATGTGCTGCAGGAAGTTGGCGTTGAAAAGGGGGAGAGATACTTCATTCTTCGGTTCAATGCATTCAAGGCGCATCACGATACGGGAGTCATTGGGCTGACTGTTGAGAGCAAGCGTCGGCTGGTGGAGTATCTGTCTGCTCAAGGCCGGGTTTTTATAACGACGGAACGAGATATTGATGAGGAGTTCAGACCTTATCAATTGAGTGTTTCCCCTGAGAAGGCGCATTCGCTGATTTACTATGCTACGATGTTCATCGGGGATAGCCAGACCATGACCTCTGAGGCGGCCGTGCTGGGCACACCGTCTATTCGTTGCAATACGTTTGTCGGCAGGATTCACTATCTCGAGGAAGAGGAACACAAATATGGATTGACCTACGGATTTCGTCCTGACCAGTCTGAATTGATGTTCAAAAAGATGGACGAACTGCTTTCGCTGCCCGATCTCAAAGCTGAATGGCAGCGCCGTCGCCAAAAGATGCTCTCCGAGAATATCGATTATTCCAAGTTCCTGACGTGGTTCATAGAGAATTATCCTGATAGCCGGGATATCATTCGGAATAATCCCGACTATCAGTGGCAATTCAAGTAATGTAATGGATTTCACCCTGCATAAATACGAAACCCTCCTCTATGCCCTGAAAGCATATGGCTTTGAGCGGTTGACGCTGCGGCACGACGTTGACAAGTTGCCGGAGAATTCGCTCAGGACCGCGCGAATGGAGCAGGCGTTGGAGATAAAAGGGATCTATTATTTCCGGGCGGTGCCAGAGAGTTGGGATGAGACGGTGATCCGGGAGATTGCGGCGATGGGACATGAGATCGGCTATCACTATGAATCACTGACGACATGCAACGGGGATGTGGATGCAGCGTATGCGGATTTCTGCCGGAACCTGGAACGACTGCGGGAGCTGGCGCCAGTGCGGAGCATTTGCATGCACGGAAGCCCGCGTTCGCCCTGGGATAGCCGGGATATTTGGAAAAAGTATGACTACCGGGCGCTGGGCATTGAGAATGAGCCCTATCTGGATACGGATTTTTCAACGACTTTTTATCTGACGGATACCGGCCGATGCTGGGATGGCTGGAAGGTCAGCGTCCGCGACAAGATTCCCGGATTCCAGGAGGAATGGGCTGCACGAGGCTGGGTTTTCCATACGACCGACGACCTTTTGGACGGCCTCCGGCGGGGCATCCTGCCCAAAGACCTGATGATCACCTTCCATCCCCAGCGCTGGAACTCTTTCGGTCTGCGCTGGTGTCAGGAGGCCATGATGCAACCTGTTAAGAATTTGGTGAAAAGCATCAAAGTTCGAGAGGAAAGCCGAGAATAGTGTTTCCTACAAAACACATTATTCGCATAAAAATGTGTTTTTGAAGGAACATTCTATATATTTGCGATGATTTGAGACGGAACTGCCGCAACACCGTAGCTTGGAAGTGGGCAATACCCGAAAGGTCAGCATAGAAAAAAAACCGTTCTCAAGTACCTTTCCTATTTGGAAGAAGCGAGTCTTATCCGTCGACTTTTCACGGATCTTGCTTCCGTCACGGATTTACAGAAACCAGATAAGATACTGTTGGATAACACAAATCTGTTGTTCGCTTTGTCGTCAGCGCCCATGCCTGAAACGGGAACGATTCGCGAGGCTTTTTTCTGTAACCAAGTGTCGTCAGCCGGCCATGTCGTTGAGTATGGCGGACTCAAGACGGGCGATTTCCGTATTGATGGTAAAACCATTGTCGAGGTCGGCGGACCCGACAAAAGTTTTCAGCAAATAAAGAATGAACAGGATGCCTTTGTGGCGGCAGATGGAATAGAATCGGCTGTTTTCCGGAAAATCCCGCTTTGGGCATTTGGTTTTCTATATTGATTCATTTCTCCTTCATTGTAATAAAAAATCGAAAGCATATAATCATGAAAACACTTCAACGATGGAAACTGCAGGCGGGGATGCTGGTACTGCTGGCGTTCTTGTCGGCGTCCTGCGTGACGACCCGCAAGGTGGCGTATCTGCAGGACATGACGCATGAGTCGCAAATAGAACTGGAGCACCGTTTCGAAGCGGTCGTCAGCCCGTATGATGAGTTGGATATCCTGATCACCTGCTACGACAAGGAGTTGGCGGCCCCGTTCAATATCCGCAACAATACCAATGTTGTCGGCCAGAACCAGCGGAACCTCTACTATCTTGTGGACCAGGATGGCAACATCGAGTTGCCCGTGCTGGGCGTCATCCATGCGGGGGGCTTGACCCGGCTTCAGCTGCAAGAAAAGATCCGCGCGATGCTGATCGAAGGGAACTACCTGAGCGACCCTTATGTGATGGTCCGCTTTCAGAACTTCAAGGTGTTCTTCCTGGGGTCGAACGGCGGCAAGGCCATTACCATCCCCAACGAACGCTGCACATTCCTCGAGGCACTGGCCCTGGCGGGTGACCTGAACGTGTATACCGACCGTTCGAAAATTGCCGTGATGCGCGAAATAGATGGGCAGATGGTAATGCGGTACCTGGACCCGCGATCCTCCAAGGTGTTCGACGACCCGTTCTACATGCTGCAGCAGAACGATTTCATCATCACCCGCAATACGGCCCATAAGAATTTCCTGGATTCTTCGGCCCAGGTGACGCCCGTGCTTTCGTTCATTACATCGCTCGTGAGCTTCGCTTCGTTGTTCGCTTCCATTTTTTCCATCATCAACAATAGTAAGTAGCAATGGAGAAAAATTCACAGATGACTGATCTGTCCTTCCTGGAGAAGAAGGATGCCAACGCCCTTTCTTTCAAGGACATTTTATTTACGATCCTGCACAATCTGCACTGGTTCATCATCTGCGCCGTGATTGGCGGCGTGCTGGCCTGGTGGTGGAGCGACCGTGCGGACCGTATCTACGAGAGTCACGCCAAGATCAAGGTGTACGCCGTATCCCAAAGTCCGCTGGAAAGCGGCGTGGCGATATTGGACCGTCTTACCAGCCAAAGGGTGTCCGCTGCCTGGAACACACTGAACGATGAGATCATTGTGATGAAATCAGAGACGGCCATGCGTGATGTCGCAGAACGGCTAAACCTGGGGATGTCGTATTACTACAAGACCAAGCTGGTGAAGCGGACCAAGGATCTGTACAAGGATTCGCCGCTGGAGGTGGTCATGCTCGACGTGAAGGATACGGATTATGCGAACATGATGGTGACGGTCAGCGCCGACTCAACCTGTGTGATTCAGATCGAGGGAGAGCGTCCTGTCGAGACGCGTTTCAATGACACGGTAGCTACGCGTTACGGCCGCATCTGTATCCATCCTACCTGGGCGCTTCGCGACTTGTATTTTGACAATCCCATCAAAGTGTCTCACCGGAATCTCAATGATGTGGCGATGAATTACCGTGACCGTGTGAACGTGACCCGGGGCAATGCTTCTGAAGGAATCGTGGACATGTCGCTGCACGATACTTCTCCGCAACGGGCTGCCGACATTCTCAACGAGATGATCACGGTCTACAACGAGAACACGATTGAAGAGAAAAAAGAGATTATCCGGCAGACGTCCGATTACATCAATACCCGTATTGCCCAGCTGGATGCCGAACTGGGTGTGCAAGAGGCGCAGATCGCCGCCTTCAAGCGACAGAATCAGGTATTGAACGTGGAAGATTATGGACAGGTCTATCTCGCTGCCAGCATCGAGTCGTCCGAAGAGGTTGAGCGACTGAGGGCAGAGATCTCGCATGCGCAGTTCCTGCAATCGCTTACGACCAGCCCCGAGAACAAGCTGTTTCCTGTAACGGTCAATATTGAGGACGAAAACATCCAGGGGACGATCGCACGCTACAACGAACTGGTCCTCAAACTCGACCGCTATCATGCGACGGGCACGTCGAACAACCCGCTGGTCAAGGACATGCTGCTGGAAATGGCTACGCTCAAATCGAATCTCAATAAACTGCTGAACGCATATATCAGTTCGCTGGAACAGAAGATCGGTGTAGTTTCGGCGGCTGGTCAGCGGGCCGACAGTAAGGTGCGGAGCGTGCCGGGCGGACAGTTGTATCTGGATAACATCGCCCGCGTTCAGAGCATCAAGGAGGGCCTTTACTTGAATCTGCTGAGCAAACGAGAGGAACTGCTCATCAGCCAGCCTTCCATCGAGGGGAATGCAAAGGTGATCGACAAGGCGCGGGTGAACCCGGCCTATATTTCTCCCAAGGTTCGCAAGAGCGTGGCGTTGGGCATCTTGGTCGGACTGTTGCTCCCGGTGCTGGTCTTTGTGTTGATGCGTTTGATGGATACGAAGATACGATACCGCAAGGATGTGGAGAACTATGTGGATATCCCTGTCCTTGGCGAGATTCCGTCGAAGGAGAAAAACGATACGCGCGACATCGTGATCGGCGACAAGCAGCGCGACCAGATCTCAGAAGCGTTCCGGGTTCTGCGAAGCAACCTGGAATACACGCGCAATCCGGAAAGCACCTCCACCTCCTATCTGTTCCTGTCGCTGATGGAGAATTCGGGCAAGACTTTCATCACGACCAATCTGGCGGCTGGCCTGGCCATGATCCAGAAACGAGTCATCCTGCTCGACCTTGACCTGCGCAAAGGCACGCTGACACGCAATCTGCACCAGCGTGGCGAGAAGGGTATCTCTGACTTCCTGGCCGGCAAGGTTTCGGACATCCCGTCGCTGATCCGTCACGATTTGTTGGCACCGGGTGTGGACATACTCCTCTCCGGCGCGTTGCCGCCGAATCCCTCAGAGCTGTTGAGCAGCCACCGGATGGATGAACTGATGGATTATCTCCGGCAGCACTATGAATACATTCTCATCGATGCGGTTCCATCGGGCATCGTCGCCGACGCTGCCGTCATCCGTCGCTTTGCGGACGTGTGCGTCTTTATCCTGCGTTCGCGCATGGTAGACAAGCGGATGCTGCCCGATCTCCAGGCTATCAAGGACCGCGAGGAGTTCCCCAACATGATGATCGTCCTCAACGACGTGGACTACAAGAAGCTGAACCGGAAGAACTATGGTTACGGCTATGGTTACGGTTATGGTTATGGCTATGGCTACGGTTATGGCTACGGCTATGGTTACGGTCAGCGGTATGGCTATGGGAATGAGGAGGAAACCCATAAGAAAAACAAGAAAGAAAAGAAGAAAAAAGCATAGAGAATGGCGAACTTCATTATGGTCGGCGTGGCCGGTTACATTGCGCCCCGGCATCTGAAAGCCATCAAAGAGACTGGCAACCGGCTGGTGGGCGCCTACGACAAGTTTGATTCCGTGGGACGGCTCGACAGTTTCTTCCCGGACTGTTCCTTCTTCACGGAGCATGAGCTGTTCGACAGGTTCTGCACCCGACAGATGGAGACGGACCAGCGGATCAACTGGATGAGTGTTTGTACGCCGAACTACACCCACGACGCCTTCATCCGCTACGGCCTTCGGCTGGGTTGCGACGTGATCTGCGAGAAGCCCCTGGTATTGAATCCGCACAATGTGGACGCGCTTGCGCAAGTGGAGAAACTGGAGGGGCACCGGGTGTACAACATCCTGCAGCTCCGCCTGCATCCATCCGTCATCGCGCTGAAGAAAATGGTCGACGAAGGGCCGCGTGACAAGGTGTACGATGTGGACCTGACTTATGTCACGTCCCGTGGCAAGTGGTACTACACTTCCTGGAAGGGAGATGTGCACAAGAGCGGCGGTGTCTCCACGAATATCGGTGTCCATTTCTACGATATGCTGCAGTGGGTGTTCGGCCCGGTCCGGAAAAACGTGGTCCATGTCAAAAGTTTCGACCGCGTGGCGGGCTATCTGGAGTTTCAGCAGGCACGAGTCCGCTACTTCCTGAGCATCAATGCGGATTGTCTGCCCCGAGAGGTGGCTCAGGCAGGGGAGCGGGTTTGCCGCAAGATGCTGGTCGATGGCCAGGAGTTTGCGTTCTCCGACGGGTTTACCGACTTGCATACGGAAAGTTACCGTCGGATCCTCTCGAATGAGGGTTTCGGCATCGAAGAGGCCCGGCCCTGCATCGAGATTGTCAGTGAAATCCGGAACGCCAGTCCGATCGGCTTGAAGGGAGAGTATCACCCGCTGGCAACTTTGCCGCCGGCGCAGCACCCGTTTGGCTGGACAGACCGGGATTAATCCCCATGTGGCCCTTTACCCGTAAACCCAAGGCACTGGACCCGGCATTGTTGCAGGGCTGGACAGACTGGCATAGCCATTTGCTGCCGGGGGTGGATGACGGGATCCGGACAATGGAGGATGCGCTGGCGGTGCTGCAGTGGTATGAGGCTTCCGGGGTACAAGAGGTGTGGCTAACGCCGCACATCATGGTGGACTGCCCGAATACGACGGCGGAGTTGCGGGCGCGGTTTGCTGCACTTCGGGGGGCTTGGACGGGCTCTGTGCGGTTGCATCTGGCTGCCGAGCACATGCTCGATGCACTGTTCGAAGAGCGGCTGCGGACGGGTGACGTGCTGCCCCTGGGCGAGGCCGGCGACCATCTGCTCGTTGAGACATCGTGCTACAATCCGCCCATGAACCTTTCTGCACTGTTTTCACGCATCCGGGCGCTGGGGTTTTATCCCGTGCTGGCGCATCCGGAGCGCTATTTCTATATGGAAAAGGAGGATTACCGGCGACTGCATGAGGAGGGGGTGGTTTTCCAGCTCAATCTCCCGTCGCTGGCTGGGTATTACGGTCCGCTTCCCGCCCGCAAGGCGGCGATGCTTCAGAAGGCGGGCTGGTATTCTTTTACGGGATCTGACCTCCACTCGCTTCCGGCATTCCGGAGCGTGTTCCGCTGATCCATTCGATTTTGATGCCTTTGCGCTCCATCCCGCGGAACCAGGTCATTTGGCGCTTGGCGAACTGGTGGATGGCGATGCGCAGTCGCTCGACCATCTCGTCGTAGGCGAGGGCGCCCGTGAGATAGAGGGTTATGTATTTGTATTCCAAACCGTAATATAGCAGGTCTTCGGGGGTGAGGCCGCTGTCGAGCAAGCGGCGCACTTCATCGACCATGCCCGCATCGAGCCGTTCGCGCAAGCGACGGTCGATGCGGGCGTTTCTTTCGTCGCGCGAGACGGCGATGCCGATGTAGCGGGTGTGTTTGGGCAGGAAGGCTGTGCGTGAGACGGGGTGCGCATCTTCCCAGATGGCGATTTCCAGCGCACGGATGAGCCGTTGCCGCGTGTCGTAGTCCGTGGTGTTGTGCGGCTTGCGGATGGCCTCGTAGCGGGCGATGAGGGTTTCGGTGGGCAGCTGCTCCAGCTCGGCGCGGAGCTGCGGGTCGGGCGGTACGTCGGGCAGGTGGTAGCCGCAGGTGGCCGCTTCGATGTAGAGCCCGCTGCCGCCACAGAGGATGGGCACGCGGCCCCGCTCCACGATGCCCTGGTAGGCGCGCTCAAAGTCGTGCTGGTACTGGAAGATATTGTATTGGGTACCGGCATCCACGATGTCGATCAGGTGGTAGGGGACCTCACCGTATTCGGCCAGGTCCTTGCCGGTGCCGATGTCCATGCCGCGATATACCTGCCTGGAGTCGCCGGAGAGGATCTCCCCGCCGATTTCCCGGGCCAGCTGTACCGCGTAGCGGGTCTTGCCGGAAGCGGTGGGGCCGAGGACGCAGATCAGGTCGTATCCTACATCCATCAGTCGTCGTTGGTGTCGCTGTCGGTTTCGGGGTCTGGAAGCTGGATCTCCTTGAAGCGTTTGGCGCGCTGTTTCCAGCGCTCGCGGGCGAACTGCTGCATGTCGCTCGCCTCATCGTTCTCGTCGATGATCTCCAGGCCGAGGATGGTCTCGATGATGTCTTCAAGCGTTAGGATACCCTGGAAGCAGCCGTATTCGTCGATGATCAGGCCGATCTGCTCCTTCTTGGCCAGCAGCGTGTCCCAGATGTCGGCCACGGACTGTTCCTCGTTGAAGAAGGTGATATCGCGCTTGATCTCGCTCAGGCGCATGTTGAACTTGTCCTCGGCCAGGCACTCTAACGCCTCGCTGCGCAGGATGTAACCCGTGATGTATTCGGGGCTCTCGCTGTAGACCGGGATGCGGGAGTAGTGCTCGAAATCCTTGTCCTTGTAGAAGTTTCGGAGCGTCATGTTTTCCGAGGCGGTCTGGCAGACCACGCGCGGGGTCATCACGTCGTAGGCTTTTACGTTGTCGAGTTTGATGACATTCTGGATGATGCGGTTCTCGTCCTTGTCGATCACGCCTTCCTCTTCGCCCACGTTGGCCATGGCCGACACTTCCTCGCGGCTGACCGAAGCCTCGTCATCGTCTTTGCGGAAAAGTTTCGTGATCAGTTCGATGAGGATCACGATGGGGTACATCACCACGATCAGTCCGCGGAGGACGGCGGTGGTGAAGCCCATCAGCTTGCGGTAGTAGGAGGTGCCGATGGTCTTGGGGATAATCTCTGCGAAGATGAGGATGAGCAGCGTGGTGATGGCCGATACCCAGCCGAACAGTTCGGATCCCCAGAGCAGGGTGGCCTGCCGGCCGACGCCGGCCGCACCGATGGTGTTGGCGATGGTGTTGAGGGCCAGGATGGCTGCCAGCGGGCGGGCGCTATTCTCCTTGTACTCCAGGAACCGGGTGGCGGGCCTGTAGCCCTCGTCTTCGCGCATCGTGATGTAGGAGATGGGCGTGGATAGCAGCACCGACTCGAGGATCGAGCAGAGGAAGGAGATGCACATCGCACCCAGCAGGAAAACAAGCAGAAGTGCCATTATCGCGTTTTTCTAGTCAAAGTTCCGTTATCGGATATCTCCAGGCCGCAGTCGCCCCGGAAATCCGTGAGCGAGAGCGCACGCATGTGCTGCGCCACCTTGTCGGTAGGGTCGAGGCGCGGGCCGGTGCCCGGGGTCTGGATGAAGGAGTGGATGCGCCCGCTCACGAAGCGGCCCTGGCCATCGACCTGGACTACCAGTACCGGAGCGTATCCGTTCACGCCGGCGAGGTTCACGCCGAAGGTCGTGCAGAAGTTGCCCAGGCTATAGGCGATCAGGTGGTCGTGGTAGAGCTCCACGGCGCGGGTCACGTGCGGCCCGTGGCCGAACACCACGTCGGCACCCAGGTCCACGCAGCGGTGGGCAAAGGCACGCAGGTCGCCCCGGTTCTCGCCCAGATAGGTCTCGGGCCCGTCGGGCAGATGGGAGTATTTCGAGCCCTCGGCACCGCCGTGGAAGTTGACGATCAGGATGTCGCAGCGCGGACGCAGGTCCGTGAGGATGCGGGTGACCGTGGCGGTGTCGGTGTGCTTGAGCGTGTAGGAGTTGTGGCCGAACGAGCAGATGCCGTAACGCACGGAGTCCTTCTCGAACACCACGCTCTCGCAGTCGGGCAGGCCGGTGTAGTAGATGCCCTGCTGGTCGAGGATCTGGCGGGTGCGCTCAAGCCCGAAAGTGCCGAAGTCGTTCGTATGGTTGTTGGCCAGGTTGAGGTAGTCGAAGCCGGCGTCCTTGAGCAGGTGGGCGTAGCTTTCCGGCATCCGGAAGGCATAGTTGTTGGCCTTGCCGGTATTCTTGGTGCAGGTGCCGCCTTCGCAGATCACGCCCTCGAGGTTTCCGGCAGCCAGATCGGCCTCCTGGAAGAGAGCCGCCACGTCGCTGAAGATGTAGGCGCCGTCCTTCTCCGGGAGCCGCACCGTCGGGTAGGTGGTACCCATCATGATGTCGCCGCACAGGGCGAGGGTCAGCAGCAGCTCTTTCATTTCTGGTTGGAGGCTTTCTTGGGTGTATGGTGGACCTTCTCGGGGACGACCCGCATGGCGGGGATCTTCCGTTTATAGGCGTAAATCACCAGCAGGATGCCGGCGATGATGAAGGGGATGCTCAGGTACTGGCCCATGTCGAGGGTCATGTTCTCCTCGAACTCTACCTGCGGCTCCTTGATGAACTCGATGAGCGAACGCACGCCGAAGCAGACGATGAAGAACACGCCCAGAAACCAGCCGCGGTAGCGCTGTTCGAGCTTGTGGTTGTAGTTCCAAAGGAGATAGAAGCCCAGCAGCAGGTAGGTCAGTGCTTCGTAGATCTGGGTGGGGTGCTTGGGCACGGTCTCGCCGCGGCGGACGAAGATGAAGCCCCAGGGCAGGTCGGTTTCCTTGCCGTAGATTT
>Ga0265301_10003039_pt1 | contig 18328 bp, 14 predicted proteins | sample AusTroGonzalo_MG_2_FD_193488 | JGI IMG/M metagenome (GOLD analysis project Ga0265301, IMG submission 193488) | Bovine rumen microbial communities from tropical cattle in Woodstock, Queensland, Australia - Gonzalo_04 | ecosystem: Host-associated > Mammals > Digestive system > Stomach > Rumen ... | reverse complement strand
GGACCATTGAGTATTGGCGGTAAATTTACCAACAAGGGTGATTCAACCTTTACAAACAGTGGTGAACAGCTAAATATTTCCGGAACTGTAGATAATCAAGGCAAATTAGTTCTTAATAACAGTGGCGGCCAAGGTTTGAATATAATTTCAACCGGCAGTGTATCATCACAGGGTCTTGAAATGACCAACAGTGGTGCAAACGGCTTGAATATCAACGGCACAGTAACCAATAAAGGTACTGCTACAGTAACGAATACCTCAAAAGGTGTTGAAGGCTTAAATATTGTCGGCACTTTTACCAACGATGGTGATGCAACCTTCACTAATGACGGTCGCGATGGTTTAAATGTTGCTGGTACATTAACAAATAGCAACGGAAAACTATCAATGACCAATAATGGTTCAAGAGGCTTAAATGTAACAAAAACAGGTGCAATAAATGCTCAGGGCCTTGAAATGTTAAACAACGGTGAAACAGGAATGAATATCTGGGGCACTGTAAATAACGAAGGCGACGGCACATATACAAACAATACAGGCTCATTAGACGTTAAAGAATCCGGCAAGATGTCAAATAAAGGTGGCACCGCAACATATTATAATAAGGGTGCTAACGGCCTTGTAATATCCGGCGAAGTAAATAACGAAGGAACAACAATAGCAAATAATGAAAACGGTCCATTGAGTATCGGCGGTAAATTTACCAACAAGGGTGCTTCAACCTTTACAAACAGTGGTGAACAGCTAAATATTTCCGGAACTGTAGATAATCAAGGCAAATTAGTTCTTAATAACAGTGGCGATCAAGGTTTGAATATAATTTCAACCGGCAGTGTATCATCACAGGGTCTTGAAATGACCAACAGTGGTACAAACGGCTTGAATATCAACGGCAAAGTAACCAATAAAGGTAATGCTTCAATTAATAACAGCGGTGCAAACGGCTTGAATATTGGCGGGAACATTACAAACAATAACGGCATCCTTGATATGAACAATACCGGAGCTAAAGGCTTGCAGGTATATCAAAATGCAATAATCGAATCAAATAATGCAAATAAAGACAGCCTGAAGATGACCAACTCAGGCGAGGGTGGTTTATACGTAAGAGGTAATGTCAAAACTTCAGGTAATGCTTCTTATACAAACACCGAAAGCGGTACTAAAGGTTTGAATATTTACGGAACAACTGAAACGGTTAAAGGTAATGCAACCTTTACAAATGATGGCGCGGACGGTTTGAACATTATCGGTCAGACAAAGAATTCTAACGGTACTACCTCAATGACCAATACCGGTGCAAAAGGTCTGAATATTTATCCTGATGCTTCGGTTTCCGCAAAGAATTTGAACCTTACAAACAGTGGTGAAGCAGGATTAAATATCTATGGCACTGCTAACATTACTGCAAATGGTAACTTTGTTAACGACGGTGCTAACGGATTAAATGTTGTAGGCACGGTAAATCAAGGTACAAGCGGTAAAGGTTCATTAAAAATGACCAATAATGGTCAAAACGGATTGAATGTTAAGGAAGGCGCAACTGTTAATTCTAGAAATCTTAATGCTGAAAACAATGGTAGTCAAGGACTTAACATTGCTGGTACAATAAATAATGATGGTGCTGCTACTTTACATAATAGTGAAGCCGGCAGAAACGGATTTAATATAACAGGTACAATCAATAATTCAAACGGTAACCTTGAGCTCCTTAATGACGGCTTCATAGGTCTTCAAGTCAGAGAAAACGGTGTTGTTAATGCTCAAGGCCTGAAGATGGTTAACAACGGCGAAAACGGTTTGTACATAAAAGGCACTGTAAATAATCAAGGTGACGGCACTTATATTAGCAACGCAGGCACATTAAAAGTTTCCGAATCAGGCAAATTATCAAATAAAGGCGGAACTGCTGAATTCTACAACAACGGTCAAAACGGATTTGTTGTTGCAGGTACCGTTGATAACGAAGGTACAACAAATGTTGTCAATGATAACGGCGTTCTGAGTATTGCAGGTACATTCTCAAACAAAGGTGATGCAACTTTAACAAATAATGGTACTCAGTTCAATGTTAACGGCACTTTAAACAATTCTGACGGAACATTAACACTTAATAATACAAAAGGTGATATTCATATTTATCACGGCGGTACGGTTAATGCGGGAGGTCTGAATATTAACAATTCAGGTGCAGACGGCATCAATGTATTTGGTAAAATATCAAACAAAGGCGATGCAAATATCAATAATACCGCAGATGCAGTTAACGGCTTCAATGTTTACGGTACTGTTGAAAATGCTGGCGGCAACCTTAATGTAAATAATGATGGTGAAAACGGCATTAACGTATTTGGTAAAGTATCAAGTGCAAATGGCAAAGCAACCATTCTAAATAACGGTGTTAAAGGGCTTAACGTTGCACCAGATGGTGTAATTGACGCTCAAGGTCTTGAAATGGTCAATAACGGTGAAAAAGGTATGAATATCTGGGGCACCGTAAGTAACCAAGGAGACGGCACATATACCAATAATGCAGGTTCTTTGGATGTAAAAGAATCCGGCAAGATGTCCAATAAAGGCGGTATCGCTACATACTACAATAACGGTGTGAACGGGCTTGTAATCTCGGGTGAAGTTGATAACGAAGGTACAACGATTGCAACAAACGACAACGGGCCTTTGAGTATCGGCGGTAAATTCACTAACAAGGGCGATTCTACATTCACTACAAGTGCAACCGGTGAACAGTTGAATATTTCAGGTACTGTTACAAATACCGACGGTACTTTGACACTCAACAACGCAGGTCAAAAAGGCTTGAATATTGTTAAATCAGGTGCTGTTAATGCTCAAGATGTTGTTATGAACAACTCTGGCGAAGCAGGCTTGAATATTAACGGCAATGTTAATGCAACAGGCAAGGTTGACATTGCAAATGCTGAAGGCGGTAAAGGCGGACTGAATATTGGCGGTACAATCACTCAGGGTGATGACAATGCTGAAACAGCAGGACATGTAAACCTTTCTAACCAAGGTGAAAACGGAATCAATCTTTACGGCAAAATTGATGCAAATGACACTGTAACATCATCCAATACAGGTGCTAAGGGTACTTACATCGATTCTAAGGCATCTGTTACAAGTGCTAAAGATATTTCGCTTGGTGATGCTTCTGAAAATGGAACCAAAGTCAGAGGTCTTGTAAATGCTGGTGAAAATGTATTTATGACTGAAGTCGGCGGTGATATTGTCATCGGTGACGGAACCGAAAACAATAACTACATTACTGCCGGCAAAGATATTGATATAGTTGTTCACAATGGTAATGTTAAAAATATCGGTGTTGAAAAGACCTTGTTAAAGGCTGATGGTAATTTAGATATTAAAGTTGTTGACGGTTCAATCGGTGAGGCACCGGCTGAAGGCGTAACAAGAGATTTCAAAAAATCAATCAACGCTAATATCAAGGGTAAAGTCAATGAACAAACAATTGACACTACCGTAATGAAAGAAAAAGACTTCGTAATCAACTATGCCGCAATTGATTCAGATATGAATATCGATACAATAAAAGCTGATGGCAGAGTAATCTTAACTGTTGATGATGATTTCGGAAAGACAAATGATGGTGCTCGTTACAATATGGTTAACGTGAAAACCGATACTAATACTACAAATATTGAAGGTAAAGGAATTTCGTTAATCTCAAACGGCTCTATCGGTCATACAACAACAAATCCTGACGGCAGTGAAGTCACTACTTCGGTTACATTCATCCAGACAGGTGCTGAACAAGGCTATACAATGGATGCTTTGGCAAATGAAAATATTTCTCTCTATGAAAACAGTTTTAATGACTTAAATTATGGCAGAGATAAAGAAATCAAAGAAAACAAAGTAACCACAATGATTTCAAGAGAAGGCAATTTGGAAGCTGAATTTGCAGGTAATACTACAATTGATAATATTACGTCAGAAAAAGACTTACTTGTTACAACAAGAGGTCAGAAACTTGAAATCCAAAACTTAGGAAGTGTAAATGACGGCAATAAAGACTACTTTGGTGAACGCAACAACGGCAAGGCTGATGGCGGATATACACAAGCTGATCATGCTGATGAAGTACTTCCTAATAGAACCGAGCTTAAAGCTCTTGATATAAATCATAATATCAGACCAACTGAAGAACTTGTTGATGGTAACCATGAGGGTTATGCTCAGGCTGAGGTTACGGTTAAGAACGCTGTTCTTGATAATGGTACAATGGATATCACCGCAGATATTATCAATGCAAACGGTATCAAGTTAGCTGTTGATAAGGACGGTGTAACCAAAGCAAGGGATAATTCTACAAACAAAGTTCAGGGTGCGAAAAATATTCCGACGGGTCACTCTGTAAGAGAAAATGATGTTGCAGGTGTTGACAGAGCTGAAACAGAAAGAAACTACTACCGTTTCAAAGGTGACGGCGACGGAATGTACAATGGTAAAGCATCTAACGTTGACAATGATGATGATATATTTGATGCTACTCCGCTTGAAATGGCAGATGATATTGATGGTGATGTATCACAAATGTGGAATCAAAAAGTTGAAGGCTCAAATTCAGCGTCTACTGATAAACGTCAATATATGAGATTCAACGTTGATACAAATCAGATTCCTGTTGCTTTTGAACAAAAAGCAGGAGCATCAAGCCTGATTGATGTCTCAAGAGGCGGTATTGCAATTGTTCACGAAGGCAACCTCAAAGTTGGTGATGTAATCCCTGTACATATCGTTTATGGTGATTTAGACATCAATGCGGATGCAAAAATTGTATCAGCGACCTCAACAAGAGCAGGGGCAGAATTTATCAATATTGATAAATCTTTGGCTAACCAATTGTTATACCTCAATATCTTACTTGAAGGTAAATACAATAAACTTGCAAATAACTAAAAAAACAGTTATAAGTCAAATCAAAAGTTCGGCAGATTTCCTGTCGGACTTTTGATTTATTCAAACAATTAGTTATTTCTCAAGTTTTTTCATAATTTTTGTGAAGAAAGGTTTTGATACATTACGGTTATTTTTATTATTGTTCGTGTTTAATTTTTTGGAGTAAAATTCTTTTACTTTATTTATTTTTTCAACATTCATTATTTAATTTTCCTGTTTCCCAAGGGTATAACTGTTCTACAGAGTTTCCATCGGCTCTGTTTTAAAATCTATAATACATGTTTCTTTTGTAGAAAATGCTTTTTCAAGTGCATATTCTATGTCATTTACCGAATTTACGCAAATTGCATCTATCCCGAAACTTTTTGCTAATTCTACAAAATCGGGGTTTGATATTTTGGTTTGGGAATATCTTTCGCCAAAGTTCTTTTGCTGAAGTTCTCTTACCATACCCAAATATCCGTTATTTAATACAATAATCTTTATGTTAAGTTCGTAATCCTTGCATACAGATAGTTCCCCTAAACTCATTTGTAATGAGCCGTCGCCCGTAATACAAACTACGGTTTTATCTGGGGCTGCAATTGCCGCTCCTATTGCAGAAGGCAATCCAAAACCCATTGTGCCTAGACCTCCCGAAATTAGTATTTTTCTGCTCGGGTTGAATTTTAAATCTCTTACCGCCCAAAGTTGGTGTTGGCCGACTTCGCTTGTAAATATTACATTCTTGCCGTGTGTATATTCTTCAAGTTTTTTTATTATTTCAAAGCTGTGTAGCATATTTGTACGTTTCTGAGAACTTTTATTTAACGTTTTTAATTCTTTTGCGATTGAATACCAATTTTTATACTTAACTTGTGAAATCGCGCCTTCTAATGCGCTCATTTTAATTAAAAATTCTTTAATGCTGCAGATAATATAATCTTTTGCAGATATATTTTTTGAGATTTCTTGCGGATTTATGTCTATTTGAATTATTTTGTTTTCAAGCTCATCGTCGAACATACAGGTTATCCTGTCGTTAAATCTTGCGCCCAGTGATATTATAAGGTCCGATTTGCGTAGTAATTCGTTTGCACAATTGCTGCCAAATATTCCAACCATTCCAAAGTAGTTTATGTCTGTTTGGTCTAAAGCTCCTAAACCCATCATTGTTGAAACTGTGGGAATGCCAAAATTAGATACAAATTGCTTCAGTTCGCTATATGCTCTTGCGTGATTTACCCCTCCACCCGTTAAAATAACAGGCCTTTGAGAGTTTATAATTCTGTTATAAATTCTTTCAATATCATTTTCGGATATTAAATTGGTGCTGTCAAAATTAGTTTCGGGCGTGTTTTCGTAATCTGTATTTTCGGTAAAAATATTTTTTGCCATATCAACGACGACAGGTCCTTTTTTACCTGTTGTGGCGATTTTATGTGCTTTAATGATTGTTTTTTTTATATCATTTACATCGGTAATTTGAAAAACAGCCTTTGTACATGTTTTTGTTATTTCACAAATGTTTGCTTCTTGAAATGCATCTTTTCCGATTAGTTTTTTTTCAACTTGTCCGGTCAAAACAAGTAATGGATATCCGTCTAAGTATGCATTAACAATACCCGTTACGGTATTTGTTGCCCCAGGTCCTGAGGTCACAAGTACAACTCCGCATTTACCCGTTACTCTTGCATAACCTTCTGCGGCATGTACTGCCGACTGTTCGTGGCGCACAAGGATATGTCTAACGTCAGTTTGATTGTAGAGTTCGTCATAAAGGTCAAGTACAATCCCTCCAGGATAGCCGAAAACGGTATCAACTCCGAGTGATTTAAGGGTATTAATAACGGCTTTTGCCCCCGTTATTGTCTGTATATTGTTTTGTATTAACATGCTAATTATATCCCTTTGTGACTTTACCTATGCTAACACAAAAAGACCGAAATTCATAGTGAATTTCAGTCTTTCTGCAAATATTTTAATATTTTTTATTATTCACCAAATGTGAATAAGTCTTTCCAGAATTTTTTCTGTTTACCCCAAAATGTTTTTTGTTCATTTACAGAATCCTGGTAAGCTTTTTTCTGCTTTTCTATTTCTTTTTGTCTTTTTTCAGCAGCCTTTTGTGCTTCTTTTTGTTTCTTTTCTGCTGCTTTTTGAGCATCTGTTTGTGCTTTTAGTGCATCATTTTCAGCCTTTGTAATTTTGTTTGCTGTGTTTGTGATTGCATTTGAAGTTTTATTCAATGCGTTTGTTAAAGCGTTTGCGCTGAATGATGGTGCGCCGATAGCGATGATTGCCATCGCAATTAATGATACTGTTAATTTTTTCATTTTAGGTTTCTCCTTTCTTACCCTCTGAATTTAACTCTTCCAGTTTGTTTTTCTTTAACTCTAATCTTTCATTATAAAATTTTAGATCACGTTCTTTTATTCGTTTTTTGTTTTTCTGACCTTCAACTTTTTTTAGGTATTTAGCGTATTTATTGCGGTTTTTACGTTTTGTTTTTGCGGGCTTTTTGTCATTTTTTGATTTGACAATTTTTTGCGATGTCTGGACATCAACTTCAACCCCTTGTGTTGATTTTACTTCAGGCTCTTTTTCTTTTTTTGATTTTGCCAAAGCGCATGCTGACCCTAACAATGCAAAAATAATACCGTAAACCAAAACTTTTTTCATAAAAACAATTTACTCCAAAGTCGGATATTTTTCAATAATTTCTTTTATCCCTTTTTTAGCGACTTCAAAAATTTCAAGCATCTTTTCATAATCGTATGGTTCACCCTCTGCGGTTGTCTGAAATTCAATGATTTTACCGCTTTTTGTCAAAACTACATTTGAATCGACCTGTGCGTGCGAATCCTCTTCATAATTGAGGTCAAGTTTAACTTCTCCGTCAATAATTCCCGCTGATATTGCCCCGACAGGTTCAATAATCGGGTTTTGTGAAAGTATTCCGTCTTTGAGGAGTTTTTTTACGGCAATTTCAAGTGCTACAAACCCGCCGCAAATGCTTGCTGTTCTTGTCCCCCCGTCTGCCTGAATGACATCGGCATCAACGGTTATGGTTAAATCGGGCATTTTGGTTAAATCAACACATGCTCTTAAACTTCGACCTATAAGCCGTTGAATTTCCTGTGTTCTGCCTGAAATTTTTGTGCGTTCTCTCTGGCATCTTGTTGATGTTGATGAGGGTAGTAGCGAATATTCAGCGGTAAGCCATCCCCTTGGGTCTTCTTTATCCATCCATTTGGGTTTTCCTTGCTCAACACTCGCTGTCGTGATAACTTTTGTGTCTCCAAATTCTACCAAAACTGACCCTAGTGCGTTTTTTGTAAAGTCGGTTGTAAATTTTATCTTTCTTGTTTGATTATTTTCACGGTTTTCTAATCTCATATTACCCCCTGTATTCGTAGTCCCATGTGTAAATTTGCCCGCAGTAACGGCATACGGCATGCTCGTTCATAAATTGTAAATCTGGGATAAAAGTGTAGCCGTCAACGGTTATTTCGATATCCCCTTTTTCATTGTATTTTTGCGAAAAATTCTTATCCCCCATATAATCGGGAGAAAACATAAGCTCAAATTTATCTATTGATTTACAGTTTTTGCAAACAAACATAATTATTCTTCTGCGTCTTTTTCTTTTTTAGACTTCTTTTGTTTCTTTTGTTTTGGTTCTGTTTTTTCGCCTTTCAGAGTTACCATTGTTTTATACCAAAGTGTAAAGCAGATGCTTCTTATCGGTAAACTCAGCCCTGCAACAATTGTACCGAGTATTGTCATAAATATTGTTTTTGAAATCATATTGACGGTAATTTCCGGTTTATTTATATACCTTAACGCCTTATTAAAGTATTCAAGCGGCATGTTGTTTCCGATAAAGTCAAACAGAGAACAAACTTTGTCTGTGAGATGCAGACAGTCAAATATAACTGAAACGCCCATTGTTATTATGTATATTGAAAAGAACCACAAAATTACCATAAGGAAGAATGTTCTTGCCCAGTCGCCTTTTACAAGTTCAAAACTCCGTCTGAAACATTCTTTGGGTGATAATTCTTCTTCAAATGTAAATATCTGATAAACAAGTACAAAAAATACCCAGAAAATTAACGGCGGTATAAGACCCAAAAGCGGAATTATTGAAAATGCGACCGCAACAAGCGACAAAATTCCGACAACAAACAAAAATGCGATGTATTTGAATGCTCTGCGGGTTGCAACCTGTCTGTGGGATTGTATATCATATACATGCCCCGTTGTCAGTGCCCCCTCAGTCATTGAGTTTAGGGCTACATAAGCAACCATATAATCCCAAAATGCTTTTAAAAATATAAGCAACCCTGGTATTGCCAGTAGGATTATTATTGCCATTGCAGAATTAAGGGAATGTGCTTTTTGTGCAATCTTATCAGCAAATCCGACCGTTAAACCAAAAGCCAACGCAAGCCCGATAATTTGGCCGAATACCGGAAATAGCATATATACAATAAATTTATCTATGTTTGAAAAATATATTTTTAACCCGTCAAAAATAACAAACCATATGCTGTTTTTAATCTTTTCCTTAGCCATGCAGTCTCCTTTGTAATATAATTTTAATACAAATAGAGGTAAATTTAAATACGATGCTGATAGATTATAAAGATATTATATCCTGTTTTACAAAGTGTGATTATACACAAAACAATGTGAATTTACATATTCATACTACCTATTCTGACGGAGTCGGGGATTATCGAACTATTGTGACTCAGGCAAAAGATAAAGGTTACAAAAATATTGCTATTTGTGACCATAATACGGTTCAGGGACACCGTGATAATTCTGATTTATTAGGTTTTGTTATCCCTGCCGTCGAATTTGATGTGTGGTATAAATATATTTTTTTGCATTTGATTGCTTATGGAATTGATGTTAATGCCACTTGTATGGAAAAATTTTATGCAAAAAATAAGAGCGAAACTGAAAAAGACATTGTCCGTATTTTACCAAAACGCAATATAAAAGAACTCATTAACGCAATCCATTGTGCAGGAGGATTTGCTGTTATTGCTCATCCTGCGTGTTGTTGGGCGCTAAATATGGACACTTTTATAAAGGATTTAACGGATATCGGTTTAGACGGAATAGAAATTTACTACCCTTACCCAAGATGGCGTAAGTATATGAAGTTCGCCCCGATTGAAAAACTTGAGCAAATCGCTGATAAGTATGGGCTTATCAAAACAGGCGGAACAGATTTGCATGAATCAACTCTTAAATAATTATTCTGCGTGTTTTTTGTTGTAAATTATTGAAGAAATTAGGGCTGAAATTATAAATACAAGGCCGATTAAGCCTGTAACAACTTCGGGGACTTCTTTTACTGTTGTTACCAGCATTATTATAGCCAAAGCTCCGATTGCCCAGTGTGCTCCATGTTCAAGATACCTGAATTTTGAAAGTGTTTTTGTTTCAACGATAACAAGCGTCAGAGAACGAACAAACATTGCTCCGATTCCTAAACCTATGGCAATAATTATAACATCATTACTTAATGCAAAAGCCCCCAAAACTCCGTCTAAAGAGAACGAAGCATCAATAAGTTCAAGATAGAGAAAGCTTACAAAACCTGTACACGCTATGGTACTTGTGGCGCACTTTGCCATTCTTTCTTTGTCATGCTTTTCAAGAAAATGCGAAATGCCGTCTATTGTCAAATATGTTATAATACCTGTTATTCCTGCCAAAAGAACGGCAACCTTTTGTCCTTCCGGTATAAAATTATTCAGAATTATCAAAACAATAAGCGAAATTATTATTTCAATTCCTCTTATACGGTCAAGATATGAAATCGGTAATTCTATACATTCTATCCAATGAACATCCTTTTCGTGGTCAAAGAAGTAATTAAGGAAAAGCATAATAAGAAAAATTCCGCCGAATGTTACGATAGGTGCGTGTGAAAGTGCCAAATAGTGTGAATATTTCGTTGAATCGGTCAGCGCAATATTTGTAACCGTGAGCATATCCAAATGTGCAAACACAGAAACAACAAGTATCGGGAACAAAAAACGCATCCCGAAAACGGCTATTGCAATACCCCATGTCAAAAAACGTTTTTGCCATATTTTTGACATATGTTCGAGTTTCATAGCATTGACTACTGCGTTATCAAATGACAAACTAATTTCTAATATTGCCAAAATTCCTGCAATAAATATTGCAAGCAACCCGCCACCGGGTTTTATGTGTTCTCCCCAAAAATACGCAGTTGCCAAACCGCAAACGGTAACTATTATTGAATCGATAAAATATCTTATCATACTCCCTCTTTATGTATCAACAAATAGGGCGGGGACAAAGCCCTGCCCTGCTTATATATCCTTTGAAGAATTATTTGTTAATGTCGCTTGAGCTTGGTACATAATATTGGAAAGTGTCAGGCCCGTTTTCCGGAAATGAAAGCAAAAACGGTTGATTTTGTCTGATAATTCCGTTTCCACCTTTGTAGTATGCTGCGAATTCCCTTTTAATGGGAACTTGTTCTTCCTGGAAATTTACAAATGCAACCGGAACGAATACAAAACCTCCGTTTGCAGGAGCGACTTTGCCTGCTACTTGATAACCTTGGAACAACATTACATCATAATCCAGTCTTGTGTTGGCGTTCATCTGAACATGCAATATTGATGGTGGGTTTGCAGTGTTAAAATCTTCCAAAGCAGAAACTTGTACTGTTTTGGCTTCCATAGCTCCTGCCAATGTGAAAGCAAGAACCAAAGCTGCGAATGAACTTAATAATTTTTTCATTTTATATTACTCCTTTACTGTTATTCTTTATTATCTTCTAGTTTAATGTCTGGAAATTTCAAAAGAAAAATTTGATTTTCCGAGATATTTATTTCTTGTCCTTTTTGGGTATAGGAAAAAGGAGATGCTTCATACATTGATTTTGCCCCTGATTTTATTGGGTTTCCTTCTTCATTTTTGACTGCGCCTTCTACTGCTGCTACTTGCATTGTCAGTCCTTTTATAAAATGATTTCCAACACTCAGAGCAGCATTTTTTGCAAGTTCTGCGGTATTTAAGGCGGTGGTATATTTTGCAGTGATGATTGTACTAATACCATGTTTTAAGCCGTCTGTAATATACCATTCAGGCTGAAAGGAAAAAGTTGCATTCTTTTTTAACCTTTTCGGACTGACTACATCAACTAGCTTGCCTTCCATTTCCGCTCCGGCGGGAATGATTTTGCCTGCCGAATATTCAAGATTATCGAGCAGTTTAACTTTGATTGATGTTGGAGGATTTCCGGTTGAAAAAGCCTCAAGTGCTTCAACTTCAACTGTTTGGGCATATACACAAGTGAATACACCTGTCAATATTAATACAAGAAAACTTAAAAATAAATTTTTTTGCATATTTTTATCAATCCTCAAGGATATATTAGCAGATTTTTTGCAAAATGGCAAGATAATTACTGTTTATTCAAATATTTTTTGAGATATTTGCCTGTATAAGATTCTTTACATTTTATAATTTCCTGTAAAGTACCTTGTACAACGATGTTGCCGCCCTCTATTCCGCCCTCTGGACCAAGGTCTATTATATGATCCGCAATTTTAATCAAATCAAGATTATGCTCAATCATCAAAATAGTATTGCCCTGATCTGCAAGTGCCTGAAGAATTTTTACAAGTTTGTCTAAATCATACCAATGCAGACCGACAGACGGTTCATCAAGCAGATAAAGTGTTTTCCCTGTTGATCGTTTGTTAAGTTCGGAGGCAAGTTTTATTCTTTGCGCTTCACCGCCCGATAAAGTAGTCGAGCTCTGCCCAAGTTTCATATATTCAAGTCCGACATCATTCAGAGTTTGAAGTTTTTTCTGTATTGACGGGATGTTTTCAAAAAATGCAAGCGCCTCGTTTACACTCATATCAAGCACATCGGAAATTGCTTTCCCTTTGTACTTAACTTCAAGAGTTTCTCTGTTGTAGCGTTTACCTTTGCATACATCACATTTTACATATACATCGGATAAAAAGTTCATTTCAATTTTAACTAGGCCGTCACCCTTGCAGGCTTCACATCTCCCACCTTTTACGTTAAAACTGAATCTTCCCGGTTTGTAGCCTCTGACTTTTGCTTCATTTGTTTTTGCATAAAGTGTTCTTATATGAGTAAAAACATCAGTATAAGTCGCAGGGTTCGAACGAGGAGTTTTTCCTATCGGGGACTGATCAATATTTATGACTTTATCAATGTTTTCAAAGCCCAAAATATCATCAATGCCCTGCGGTTTAGGTTTATTTTTTCTTAACTTATGTATTGCAAATTCGTACAACAAGTCCTGCATAAGTGAACTTTTGCCCGAACCCGATACCCCTGTTAATACAACGATTTTGCCAAGAGGAATGTTAACATCTATGTTTTTGAGGTTGTTTAAGTGCGCATTTTTAATTTGAAGAAAGCTTCCGTTACCTTCACGAATTGTTTTTGGTAGCGGTATAAATTTTTCACCGCTTAAATACTTGCCTGTGATAGAATTTTTGGCTGAAATTATATCATCAACCGAACCTTGAGCAATAATTTTTCCGCCGGATTCGCCCGCCTTGGGACCTATATCCACGATATAATCAGCGTTTCTTATTGTATCTTCATCGTGTTCAACCACAATCAATGTATTGCCAAGATTTCTCAATTTAAATAAAGTTTTTATAAGCATATCGTTATCTCTTTGGTGAAGTCCGATAGACGGCTCATCAAGAACATACAAAACACCGCTTAATCCGCTCCCTATCTGTGATGCAAGACGTATTCTCTGTGCCTCCCCGCCTGAAAGTGTTCCTGCCATACGGGAAAGATTAAGGTAATGCAGACCGACATCAATTAAGAACTTCAGCCTTGCTCTGATTTCATCAAGAATTTGTTTGCCGATTTTTAACTGATATTCCGTCAAATCGAGGTATAAGTCGGTTATAAACTGAAATTCATCATCAATGGACATTTTAGTAAATTCATAAATATTTTTATCCTTAATTTTTACTGCTAACGGAAATTCTTTTAATCTCGCGCCATGACACACAGGGCAGGGCTTTGCGACCATAAACGGTTCAATTTCCTCTCTCCAGTATTCTCCGCTTGCTTCGTTGTACCTTTTCTCAAGAAACGGTATAACTCCGACAAACGGCATATTCCTTGAAACATATCTGTTTGTGCCAAAGTCCTTAATTTTCATCTTAATCGACTCTTTTGAACCGTAAAGAATTATATTTTTGTGTTCGTCGGAAAGTTCTTCATAGGGTTTATCCATATCAATTCCGTAAGCGGAACAAACAGAATTTAGCATATCTTTGTAATAAGATGTCGCGGGTCTGTCCCATGCATAAATTGCGTTTTGGTTAATTGATTTTGTTTTGTCCGGAACAACCAAATCAGGGTCAATAATGAAATCTGCGCCTAAACCTCCGCATCTTTCGCAGGCTCCGTAGGGTGCATTGAATGAAAAAATTCGCGGAGTGAGTTCCTCAAAACTCAGATTACAGTTAGGACAGGCAAGTTTTTCGCTGAATATAAGTTCTTTCCCGCCTATAACATCAATATTTACTATCCCGTCGGCGCGTTTGAGTGCGGTCTGTACGCTGTCTGCTATTCTTGACTGCGCACTCTCTTTTACCACAATCCTGTCAACAACTATACTAATATCGTGTTTTTTTGTTTTTTCTAATGTAATTTCGTCTTCATCAAGACTGTATATTTCTCCGTCAACTTTTACTCTCACAAAGCCTTCATGCGAAAGTTCTTTAAATGTGGATGAGTATTCCCCCTTTTTTCCTCTTACAATGGGTGAAAGTATCTGAATTTTAGTACCCTCGCCAAGTTGCATTATTTTATTGACGATTTCATCCAACGTCTGCGGTTTGATTTTCCTTCCGCATTTAGGACAGTACGGAGTCCCGATTCTTGCATACATAAGTCTTAAATAATCGTAAATTTCTGTTATTGTTCCGACGGTTGAACGCGGGTTGTTGCTTGTTGATTTCTGGTCAATAGAAATTGCAGGCGAAAGCCCGTCAATGTATTCGACATTAGGTTTGTCTAATTGGCCCAAAAACTGTCTGGCATAAGTAGAAAGGCTTTCAACATAGCGTCTTTGCCCCTCTGCAAAAATCGTATCAAAAGCAAGAGAACTTTTGCCTGAGCCCGAAACACCCGTAAAAACGACAAGTTCATTTTTCGGTATCTCAAGAGATACGTTTTTTAGATTATGTTCCTTTGCCCCCGAAATTTTTATTTTATCAGCCATAATATAATTATCATTCATGAATAAAAATTTTCAAATAATTGTAAAGTTATAATTTTTGTACTTATTTATGCTTGGAGTTATGTATAATCCCATGATATAATATTTATTGTTTCGTTTTGCATTTTAAATATTGCCCTTTTGCTTGTATGAAAGGACAATTTCTCATGGGAAAATCTACAAAATACCCTTCATATTCAGGTGGTACAGTTAGTATTAATGGTAAAAACGTAGCTAAAACTTCAAAAAAAAATAATACCGTAAACTCAAATTTTAATATGGGAAAAACAGAAGCGTCAATTTACAATTCAATTCAGAACAATATGTCAAATGTTTTAAGTGATTTGTTTACGATTTCTGATCCTCAGCGTCAGGAGTGGCAACAGCAGTTATCAGCGCTTAAGAATGTCGGCATCGCAAACATTAATGATATTTATACTCCGCTTCAAAATAATTTAAGAAACGATATTGCATCACGCTTTGGCAATCTTGATAATTCGGTATTTCTTGACAACCTTAATGCAATTACAACAAACAAATCAAAGGCTATTGCTGATTTGTCAAATAATCTTGCTTTGACTCAGAATGATTTGTATAACAAGGAAATTCAAAACAGAATTAATCTGCTTGCTTTGCTTGACGGATTAAATAACTCAATTAACAACAATATTTTAAGTTATCTCGGTCTGGCAAATCAGAATGCTAATTCGGGTAATCAGTATAATCAGGCAAGATATCAGGCAACTGTTTCTCAAAACAGTCCGCTCACACAAATCGCAAAACTTGGTGCTTCTGCGCTTGCAACATACTACTGAGGTTCTGCAGGAAGGGCTCTCACTTCAAGTGCAATGTCAAAATTATAATATGTTCGGTGCGGGTTTCCCGCACCTTTATTTTACATTAGTGACTTTATTTGTTATAATTCCGTTATGGAAAATAATAAGGATTATGAAGATTTTATTTCAACAGTAAGCCATGAGTTGCGGACTCCCTTGACTTCAATAAGAGGTTTTTCTCAAACAATGCTTTCTTCGTGGGATAAACTTGATGAAGAAAACAAAAAAAAATTTATAAAAATTATTGAACAGCAATCCCAAAGGCTTATAAATCTTGTTGAAAATATGCTTGCTGTTACAAAACTCAATTCTAAAAATATTTTTGTATACAATGAAACAGATGTAAAATCTTTGATAGAACAGACTGTCACAATAGTTAAAAGTAAGTATTCATCAAAGAATTTCAGTTTTACTTGCCCAAATAACCTGCCAAACATTTTTGTTGACAAAGACAAATTTCAGCAGATTATGACAAATCTTATTGAAAATGGCGCAAAATATTCGACAGATGATTCAGATATACTAATTTGTGCACATTCAAAAGGTGACACCGTTGAAATTACCGTATCAAACAAAGGTATAGGTATTGATCCAAAGGATTACGAAAAAATATTTACCAAATTTGCTAGAATAGATAATCCTTTGACAAGAAAAGTTCAGGGAAGTGGGTTAGGTTTGTATATTACAAAATCTCTGACAGAAAAAATGGGCGGATGTATTTCCGTTAAATCGGAAAAAATTGAGAATAGTGAATATTCAAATATAACTTTTACATTAGTGATGCCTGTAAAGAATATTGAGGAGCAGACAAGAATAAAATGCAGTCAGTAACGCTTATCATAGATAAAAGACTTGAAATGTCTGTCAAATACAAAAAAATACTTGAATCAGAAACTAACAGAGTTCTGATTTCAAGAAATTTGCTTGACTCAATAAAAATAATAAAAGACACAGAGCCTGATTTGATCATTATTTCTGACAGTTTTGATGACGATTTATCAGATTTTTGTAAACAGGTAAGAGCGTTAACTTATAACATGCGCCCTGTTATTGTCGCATTGTCTAAATCGGCAGATTTCAATGACAGAATCAAAGTTTTAAACAATGGTGCCGACGATTTTTTGTCTGAGCCCGTCAATTTGAAAGAATTTAAAGTAAGAATTGATGCACATTTAAGGCGTGAGCATGAATCTAACCTTGATTCTAAACAGATGCTTCCAAACAAAAACTATTCATTAAGAGCCATAAAACGGGCTTTAAATCAAAATAAATCTTGGGCAATGTTGTATATCAACATAAAGAATTTTGAGGATTATAAACAAGCTTATACCGAACTTGCTTCAGATAGGCTTTTACAGACTTATTCGGCTATTATTAGTGCAACTTTGACTGAAAATGATTACCTCGGTAAAATGGAAGATAATTCATTTTTGGTTATAACCGATACTATAAAAGCAGAGGGTATAGCAAGATTTTTAACATTTGCTTTTGATAATGTAGTCAATAAGTTTTATGCTGAACACGACCTCAATAGAGGTTACATGATATTGCAAGGTGATGAATTCGCCGGTAAACGCGCAAATTTTGTGCACTTTACAATCAGTGGCATTTCAAACGAGAACGCGATTTACCGTGATAGTACACATGTTTTGAACTCATTAAATCAATTATGTTCTATGGCGGATTTACCTGATAAATCGAACTATATTATTGATCGACCCAAAATTTCAGGGAATAATTCCGTAACAGAAAAAGAATATAATATTAATATCTATATATACGAAAATGATGAGGCTCTATCTTCTTTACTTTATACAATACTTAACTTACAGGGTTATAAAGCAAGGATTATGGATTCATATAAAGTACCCAAAAAGAATGAAATCCCCGCATTGTTTATCGTTGATGCCGGAGATTTGGAAAAGAAAAACGGTTTGAATTTGTGTTATAAACTCAAACACGATAAAGCTTTTGCCAAAAGTAAGTTTATTGTAACTTCTGTTATTCATGACAAAGAATTAGTTTTAAATACAGGCGCAGACCTGTATTTGCCGAAGCCTTATGATATTCCGACACTTATAAAATGGGTGGACTGTTTTGTAAAAGAATTCAATATTTAATTTTAGTTTTCAACTGGAGTACTCATTCTTGTAACATGTCTTAACATGATACAATGCACTCATAGTGCGCTTTTTGGAGCTTATTGTAACGAAATCTTAACAAAAAGAGTACATGCATTAAAGTTCTCAAACATGGCTGCCGACATGCATGGTAA
>Ga0265301_10003036_pt1 | contig 18334 bp, 29 predicted proteins | sample AusTroGonzalo_MG_2_FD_193488 | JGI IMG/M metagenome (GOLD analysis project Ga0265301, IMG submission 193488) | Bovine rumen microbial communities from tropical cattle in Woodstock, Queensland, Australia - Gonzalo_04 | ecosystem: Host-associated > Mammals > Digestive system > Stomach > Rumen ... | reverse complement strand
GCTGAGCGCCCCTCTCATTTTGACGTCGAATAGGGGGGCCTATAGCTCCACATGCCCCAGATCGTCAGCCCGCCAGCGTGTCCCGCGGTGTTCTTCGATGTGGCAATTCTTACATAGCAATTCTAAATTGTCCCAGTTCAGCGCGACCGCCGGATCGTTGATGTTCTCCGGTGTCAGCCTGATCTTATGGTGAACCTCTTCACCTGGAACAATTAACCCCTTTGACCAGCAGCGCTCACACAGCCCGCCCTTTGATTCTTTATACGACCTCGCACACTTAATCCAGGACCAGGACGCATAGAAGTCATGCGCGAACCGTGTCTCACTCATAAATACGCACCCGGACCCTCCTCGCCTTAACGGTACGCGACCCGCACGCCGGCAGGAGAAGACCGGCGGCCCCCGCTGTCTGGAGCGCATAAGAAAACACCCAGGCCATGTCCTTCCTGGGTGCTCCTATACGCGATATCATTTTATCACTATGTATTAATCATTCAATAGACAGCAATATGCACAGGTTGCAAACTTAGCTGATTTATCAATTTTGTGCGTCTTCTCCAGACTGTTGACTTGTCGTAATTGAGACAGTCACCGATCTGAGCATCTGTCCAGTTCAGCGCATAATACGCTCTGAGGATATTCCGATCATCTACATTTTCGATTGAATCGAGTATGTTGTTAAACTCGTTCAGCAGCCCCCGGAGCTCCTCCGCCTTGCGTTCCAATTCGTAGATGGCATCATCACAATCCGCCCGCTGCATAATAGCCGCTTCAGGTTCATTGGTTCCGCGAGGCATACCCGTCAACCGGACAGACCTTACCGGGCGCGGTCCTCCGACGTACTGGTTCAGGAAATCGGATTGCTTATCCAGCAAATCAATCTCCCGGACGAGTGAGCGATACATTTCAAGGAGATCCCGTTTTGTCATCCTCACCCCTCCTTATACCCCTCAATCATGCCCTGCTTTTCCATCCAGCTGATGCTGCCAGGCTTCAAGTAGTTGTAATAGTACAGCGCGTGATCCATCGACGTGACGATCGGCATCTTATCAAACATATTCCTATTGAAATCCACGTCGCTCCAGTATGGTTTTGCCGGGAAGCGGGTGTCGCCGACAAACTCCCGCCGCCAGCACTTATTCCATACAGCCACCGTCCGGAAGCGCGTCTGCTGGCAGTATCCACGGTCTTTCCAGATGAAATTGAACATCACAACGTCCAGCGGTTCGTGCTTCCTCACCATAATGAAATCATGCAGCATCTGGAAGGCATACTCATGCAGCCACCAGTCGTCGTGATCCATAAACAGCAGCCACTCACCCTCCGCGGCCTCGATGCCGGCGTTCCTGGCCAGTCCATCAAGGCCATAGTTCCGAATTAGAACTTTATCGGCATAATTCAAGGCAATCTCCGCAGTTTTGTCCGTGCAGTTATCACACACGACGATCAGCTCGTAATTCGTAAAAACTTGCTGTTTTATTGATTTCAAGCCCTTTTCGATAAAGGCTTCCGAATTATGCGCTGGCACAATGACGCTAAACATTGGCTTGTCCATGCTCTTCATCCCACCTTTCGTCAAAATATATCAGTTCCTCCACGTCTCCATTCGTAAGAAGATGGACCGCAGCGGACAGCTTATCAATTGGCCAGTCCCACCACCGGATGCCCATCAGGCGCTGGCGAGTCGCCATGTTAAACCTGAACCTGATCAGCTTCGCCGGAACTCCGCCAACAATCGCATAATCCGGGACATTACTTGTAACAACCGCGCCGGCAGCGATCACAGCCCCGTCGCCGATTGTCACGCCACTTAGGATCTGAACATTGTTCGCGATCCATACGTCATTCCCGATAACGACATTACCTTTCGACGGCGTCGGGTCTCCGTCAATAAGTACGTCAAACGGATATGTTGTGATCCAGTGCGTGCGGTGTTCCCCGCCCAGGTAGATCTGCACGTTTTCTCCGATAGAGCAAAACCGGCCAATCTTCAGTCCCGTCGTGTTATCCCACTTCCGAACAATCGGAATGCCATATGTATATTCGCCGATTTCAATCAGTCCCTGGCGTCTGGTTGGATGGGATGAACGCAGCTGGTCAAGCTTCTCGCGGTCGGTCACTTCCAGATCACCCGCCTCCCGCAGAACCAGCAGAACTTGCACTTAATCCTTTCCTCTACGTTCACCAGGCGGACGCCACAGTGACCGCATCGGGCATATCCATCAGGGCCGATGATTCTCCGGCTCCCGATCTGCTGGTCTGCCGTTTCAATGACCGCCGGCACTTCCTGGATCTCCGCATCAATTGTCTTTTTCCGTGTTGCCATCTTCCTGGCTCCTTTCATTCAATAATATGCCTGTCCCCACCAATCAGGCACTGTCCCGCCGACCACGCGCTAAGGACTGTTGATTTTGAACCATTGGCGTCATGTGTGAATTATCTTCCGGTGACCATATTCAATTGACGCGCGTGGAAGGACTACTCCGAATACGCGGGGCCGGAGTCGAACCGGCCGGCAGCGGCACGCCCATCAGCCGGGCGGGAGCGGAGTCACCTCCTAACTGTTCCCGGCCTCCGGCACTGCCCCTTCGGGCCGCGCTTAGTGTGTTAATGTTGCCTTTAAACTACATCTTGCTTGGAAAAATATCGTGTTTTCTTCCAACTTTGAAATCAAGTTGTACTTTTTCGTGGTAAAAAGTACATCTTGGTTCTAAATTGCCTTTAAGTTAATAGTCAAACGGAGTAACTCGCTCCTTTGGTATTCCTTCCATAACTCCATTATCAAATTCGACAGCTATCGTGTCCCCGTTATCTGAAACGATTCTTCCTATACTGCACCCATCTTCAAAATGCACAGAGCAGAACTGTCCATCTTTCATATTTCCCTCACTTAAAGCGTCATTTAATCCACCAGCGCGTCATCGATCAGGTCGACCAGATCCTCCGGCACTGCCCAACCGGACCGCGCGGATCTTACGCACTAATAACAAAGCTTCTCTTTCAAATACAGTTCAGCATCAGTCAACGTTTTAAAGTGCTTTTCCGTCTTATCAGGGAAAACCATTACACACTTACGTTTCCGCATTTCAATCTCAATGTTAGTTCCCCACATACCGTACCGTTTAATTTTCATCTCACCGCCGTCAGGATCCACATCAATCCTGTCCGTCAACCTTGTAAGCATGTATTTCACCTCATTTTCATCAATCGGGTGACAACCGGGTGACCAGAGGGTGACAACGTTTGTGCCCTTGTCACCCGGTTTAATCCCTTATTTATCAATATCTCGGACTACGTCGGGTGACAAGGTGACAACCAATTGCCTGTTTTCCTATATAAAAAATATTTTTTACTCTCTTCGAAAAAAATACTTAAAAGCAAGCGTGTATCTGGTCACCTTGTCACCCGGCCCTTATTTTTCAAGGTCTTGAGCGGGTGACAACCCCTTTTTTGTTGTCACCCCGTTGTCACCCTGTTGTCACCCGAAACAGTAAAAATTACTTCCGTGTGACTTCCGTACCATTGCCCCGGACTCTTTGCAGCACCGTTCCGTGAACTGTTTCCGGACCAGCGGAGCCTGATATCCCTCAGCGTCTGCCCACTGTCGGAACTCGTCATAGACATCTGACGTCTTCTTTCCGTCCAGGAACGTCCGCCAGTCGTAATCATCGGAGATCGTGTCGGCCATGAAGCTGATAAACTGGTCAGACTCTTCCATGATTTGAGCCACAACTCGCCTGGATTCTTCCGATACGGTAAATGTCAGGTTCCGTGCCAGGACACTTTTCATTCCGTCAATCGCCAGTTTCAAGAAGGCTTCCTTATTTTCTTCCGTTGTCAGCTTCTCAATCAGCTCGGTGTCCTTTTCTTCATCCGAATATACCCGGTTGAATCCGATCATCAGCATCTTCTTCGCTGTAGCATCGTTATCGTCCCGGAAGCGTGGAATCTTATTGAAGACGAACAGCATCCGGCTTTCAATTTTCACGGTGAACCGGTTCTGGTAGAGAAGCTTGATCTGCATTTCATCTCCTTGGATGATCCGGCGGAGGTTCGACAGATCTGTCGTGAACTTGCTTGATCCATCGTCCACAATGTTCACCGGCTTGTCGATCAGCTCCGCGATGGCGTTCGAGTCCTTCAGGTTCTGAATCGGTGTGCTGCCAACGTTGTCTTCACCGACCACCTCCCGGATCATACGGAGGAAGGTACTCTTTCCGGTATCTGCCTTTCCTTCGATTGCCCACCACTTCTTAATCGGCTTATCAGAGTAGAAGCAGCATCCGGCCAGTTCATAAAGCATCTGCTTCTTTACATCATCGCCCTGGCACCAGTCCGTGATAATTCCATCTACGAATCCGGTGTCAGCTAATGGGTTATAGTTCACATCAAAATACCGGAAGATCGGAACATCCGCTGTTCCGTAGGGAATGAATTCTTCCGTCCGCCAGTTCATGATTCCGTTTTTGAATCCCACATAGAAGGAATCAAATTTCACATTGTCTTCCTTCTGGAACGAACGGATCATCGTCTGGGCGGCCTTCTGCTTTTCCGGTTCCATCCCACGGACCGCGATCAGCTCATAGTTGATGAACACATCGCTGAGAAGTTTATAATATTTGCCATCCACGATGCGGTACAGAGCCTTGCCAAACTGCTGCACCCTGGCCGTGTCCCGGAGATCCCGGACAAGGTCCCGGTATTCGCCTCCCTTCTTTGCTTTCTTTTCGTTTTCCTTAGCAAACCCGGTCTTTTCTTCAAAGGTCTTCTGGGAAAGGAATTTCTGAAACTCATCCTCCGGCAGCGGATCATCAAAGATGAACTGGTTGATGATCGTAAACAGGCGATCATAATCCCGCTTATTGATGTTCGCCAACACATTAAATGGTGTCTTGTTCGCAGAATTCTTCGCCCGCTTGCAGTTTGACGTGTTCCACTTGAACAATGTTTCCTCCCGGCTGCCTTGGGAAAGACCTACAATGCTGGTATACTCAGAATCGTTTGGCTTGATGACCTTGTCGCTCTTTGGGTATAACCAGCGCGGGATCGTCTGAACCATCTCCGGATCTGCAAGCACCTCCCGCTCTTTTCCGTTGATCTTCAGCACTTCATAGGAGCAGTTGATCCCATATTTGTAATCCGCAATCAGGCCGATGGCGGTTTCTACGTGGTTGTGGTTCATCAGCTGCTCGTTGCAGAAGAATGTGAAGTGCATCCCGCGCCGGGTCCGGGTAATCCGGCATTTGATCTGATAGGCGTCAATGATCCTCTTCAGCCGTTCAGCGTGGCCGCTGTCATCAATATCCACCATGACTGTGGTGTCGCTCATTACGCCGGCGTAGGAATCATACTTCTGTGCTTCTTCCAGGGTGAGCAATGGCTCTCCGTCCTTAAACGGCTGGGCGGCGGTTTTGTCGTTATTGCATTTAATGAATCCCCGGTACAACGACTCATTCATCCGAACACCACCTTGCCAGGCCGAAGTCCATAGCCCTGTTCTTCGCCATTTCGATGTAATACTGCTTATCTACGGATTCAATCCCGAACCGGCGTCCCATGATGTCTGTCAGATCCGGGTCTTCCAGATCGCCGAACACAATCGTGCTGCTTTCCGGTGTATTTGCATACTTTTCGTGTGTGCCTTCCCGGTTTTTTGCCTTTGAGATGATCTCTCCATCACATATTGCAAACACTCGGAAGCATTTGTGATCCCTGACTTCGTTTTGGCCGAAATAAACGTGACTGTACCGGCTGCTCAGCTTCACAATCTTCTGGAACTTCACCAGGTCTTCCGGCGCGTTATGTGATTCGATATAATCGGTGATCGCTTCCCAGCTCATCTTCCGGAGCCCCTCCCGGACAGCTTCATTCACGATGGCCAGATCGTTGTCCAGGTCGCCGTTGAATTTTACATATGAACCCTTCGCTTCTTCCTTGCCGTCATCGAAACGGATCAGGTAGTTGTTCACGTCCTTCTGCCAGATTTCCAACACCTGTTCAAATGACAACCCCATCTTTGTAGCCTGTTCCCATTCATGGCAAATATCTTCCACCCTTGCTTGATCTTTTCCGGTGCAGTCGACAATGATACCGTCTGTGTTGCTCTGGATCAGTTCACAGGAGCCTTCCAGCATTTCCAGCAGCATCAGCAGCATCAGCTGACCGTTGATACATACATCGTGGTTCCGCTGAGGGTCGTATGCCTTGGAGAATTCCTGATTGGTAATCCCGAAGGTGCTGTTCAGGATGATCTTGTATGGCGCTTGTTCCTGTTTCTTTCCTGCCTTTTTCAGTTCCACGCGCTTGTTGTAGATCTCTGTGAACAGTTCCGGTTCTTCGCTCTGTCTGGTCAGTAGGCCGTGCTGGATCATGATGGACGGATAGTAGGAAGTGACGTCAATGTGGAGCAGCTGCCCCTTCCGATGGATCCGTTTCACCGCACCGTGAATTCCTCCCAGGGCAAACGTGTGCGGCACTCCGGAGATGACGATTTCCTTCTTCTGTCCATTCATGTAGTTCTTCGGATTGGAGAAGAAATCCAGCACCTCTGTATACTTCCGGATCCGGACACACGGCAGGATATTGTTCGTCCATTCCTGGTGTTTCAGGCTCAGGTTCCGGTTGCATTTCAGAACCTTTGCCGTCAGCCGAGCCTTTGTCAGCCGGTAATCCGTCTTCGGCAATCCGAATGTTTCGATCAGGCTCTTCTGGGCCATGAAGTCGTAGATCCGGCGTTTGAGCACTTCCACCGTTTCCAGCACGTCATGGGTACAGTAATGAATTGTTTCCTCTTTCATCTCTTCGGTGAATTCGCCAGCATAATCAAAGGGAATGGACGATTCTTCAATACTGTGACCCATAAACGCTTCCAGTTCCTTCAGTGACCGGAACTTATCGCCGGTGTCATAGGATATGAATCCATCCGGCGGCCCTCCGCCCCTTCTGGTTTTTCCGGATTCGATCAGGTCCTGGGAGACCATGTATAGCGTTTCTCCCTGACAGGCGTTATACACGGCTCCCAGAACGTAGGAATCGTAGTGGTTGGAGTTATAGCCGATCCAGATCCAGTCGCGGTGTGCATCATAGAACTCCACAAACTGCTTCTGGTCTGTGATCGCTACAGTTTCTTCTCCAATGGCTATGACCACGCACCAGAATCTCCGGAAGACTTCGAAGTCGTACACCAGAATGTCCGGGTACTTCTCAAACAGTTCTTTCGTGGTCATGTCGGCACCTCATCACAGGGGAAGGATCTCCCCGTAGTAACTGGAGAACGCTTTCTTTACCTGGACCTGAATATCCGCGCCGATCAGTTCGTCCTTGTGGGTAATGTCCTTGCCGAAGATTTCCTTGAAGCGCTTGTAGGCACGCTGCTCCCGCTCCGGATCCCGGACCCATTTGTTCAGGTCCTTAATGAATTCAGAGGTCGTGTACTTGCTTTCGTACAGTTCGTCGTTGTACCGGTATTCCACATGGATCCCGACATTGTCGGTGTATACGTTCTCAATCGTGGTCTTGATGATACCCTTCACAGGGCTGTCAAACTTCTTTGCCCGTTTTGTATCTTCGGTCTCCCAGAGGGAGCAGAAGTTTTCATAGACGTAGATGTCCCGCCGGACGCCGATCTGTTCCGGAACCTCCGCGAAGCTGCACCCGAAATACTTCTGGCTCCACTCTTCGCACTTCTGGGCCTTTTCCGGATCATCCACGAACTGGCCTTTCTCCCGGTCGTAGTTCTGCTGATTGAATTTCACAGTCCGCAGCACATCGTTCTGAGCATCATAAAACTTCATTTCCAGACGGTTGCCATTTACGATTTCAGCCTTAATCATTTCACAGTTCTCAATACGTTCCATGTTCATTTCTCCTCTACGATTTTATAGTCGATATCGGTTAACAGTTGCTTTGCCAGGATCACATTGGCCTTGCCGGTGATCCTGATTACCATATAAGGCTCCGTGCTCTTCGCCTTTATGGTTTCGTGCCGGCGGTCTACCCGGTCCATCGCGGTAGCCAGGTCAAGACATTCGATATACTCCGCGATATATTCGTCCGCCAGCGGTCTTTTCTTCAGGAACTCGATGTCCGCGCTGCTGAATTCCAGGAAATGAACCATTTCCTTTTCCACTTCGCTCATGGGCACTGTCTTGTTCAGGTACCTGTCCTGAAGGAACTGGTCGAAAGTCAGGTACTGCCCACACTCGAAGGATCCTGCCCTGGCGTCCCAGATTGCCCGGATTTCTTCTTTCTTATCTTCCTTGCGCTGGTCATCAATGGCTTTCAGCTTGTCGCGAGCCACGTTCTCGCCATCGGTAATGATGGCAATAATTTCTTTCACCTTGCCCTCATACTCGGTGTAGGGCTCCAGCACTATCTTCTTGACCCTGATCTTTTCCTGATTCAGCTGGTCAGAGATCTTCCTCGCTGCGGCCACCGTGCGCTTACACTCCTGTTCGCTATCCGGACTGACGTCCAGCGTCATCAGGTAGTCCCGCGCTTCCTCTGCCCGCTGCTTGTAAAGCTGGTAGGCGTCGAAGCGGATGAGTCCGTTCTCAATCCTGACATCAATAGAATCGGGTGGATTTGTGTAGCTCAATGTATTCACCTCCGTCTTTTCTGTATCGCGCGTAGAATCTCAGGGACTCATCTTTTGCCAGGTGCCGCTCGCTGCTGTCCACATAGGCGTTGTACTGGCCGTGCCATTCATCGCCCAGCAGCCGCAGTTTCGTCTCATCGTAATTTGCTTCCAGGAAGGTCCAGTCGTACCGGATCCCGTTCTCTTCCGTGAATCGCTCCAGTTCCACCGTGTTTTTCAGATCCGTAGCGTATACCAGGTCCAGGTCATCGAACCGGAGTACGTATCCGAAACACAGGGTGTTATGGGGAACCGGGATGGCCCACATATTGCAGCGGGCTTTTCCCAGCCAGATCGGAAGATAGTCTGTATTGATTGCCGTCACCTCGTCATTGATCCGGGCCACCTTATATGTGGAGTAGATCTCAATGTTCGGGAACTGGTTCACAATCTGGTTCAGTGTCACCGGTTTCACATGGTCCTGATGGTCGTGGGTGATCAGTAGGTACTGGCACTTGTACAAGTCGTCCTTCATCTTGCTGAACGCGATCCCGCAGTCGATCATGATGTTCCTGATCCGGACGGCGTTCCCGCAGGATCCGGATGATAGAATCCGATAATCAAGATCAGTCTTCATCAGCAAACTCCAATTTGTGTGATCGTTTAGCGTGCTTCCCGCCGCCGTAGGTGTTGGCTTTCATGATCCGGATCAGGTCAAGGCTCTTCATAACCCGCGGATCCGGCTGCCGGACCTCCCGTCGATATGTGATCACGTGCCCGTCTTCCATCGGTATCTTCAGGATGTCCGGATAATCGCTTGATTCATGCTCCCAGATAGGAGCTCCGCTTCCGGCAAGCGGCTTGATCTGTGCCTTGATCGCTTCTGTCACGTGAGTTCCACCCCCAGGACCTTTGCAGCGTTCAGCAGTTCCTGAATGAACCCGCGCCACGATTCAATCGTCATGCTCAACTGGTTCGCCATCTCTTTGTCGTCATAATCAATCCACTGCTTGCCGTTGATATCAGAAAAGTGGTAGCTTCCGAAGTCTCCTTCAACGGCCCGCACGGTGAATCCACTGTACCGGAGCGGCTTAGTGATTTTTGGTACCTCCGGCGTCTCCACAACGTCCACCTGGTTCGCTTCCGGCGTCTCAATCTTAATCGGGCCGCTGATCTTTACGACCGGCGTTTCGTCCACCGCGGGTTTCTGCTTCGCCGTGTGCCGGAAGTCCGGAATCTGCTCATAAAGTGCTGGATCCTTTTCCTTCAGAACCTTTTTGATATACCCCCACAATTTGTCCGGGGATCCGCTCCCGCATTGCGCCAGGTATTTCTTGGGATCGCCGCCGTCGATCGCGATCTGCACGGCCTTCTTTTTCTGTTCCAGTGTTATCTTCTGCATTTTGATCTCTCCTGTTTCAACTTCGACTTTCGTTCGGTTCAGTTCGTTCATCTGGAGCCGCTGCCATGTGGCCCGCGGACTAATAAAACCCTGAACTTTCAAATACTCGTAAACATCCCCGCCGGCCTGTTCTACTTCCAGGCACTTCAGCGCCAGTTCGTACTGGTCCCTCACGCCGGTCACCTCATCATCATTTCAGTGTCGTGCCGGCGGGCCAGGAACCTCAGCTGCCGGATCACTTCTTCCGGCTCTGACAGCTGGAGCATTTTCCTTCCGCGGTCACACATTAGGAACCGTTCAATTGCCTGGCGGTTGTCGGCCCTCTTTTTGTAGGGTCCTCTGCCCCAGACGTAATCCTCCCGCATCTGCCGCACCATGACTTCCAGCATCTTCATCACGCCGTCATGATCAAAAGTTGCCGGGCGGTTCCGATGCTCATCGTCTTCCACGAATTCCGGGCACTCCGTCACCATGTACCCTTGATGCGTAGGTGATGCTGTCCACCCGATAACCGGCTGAGCGACAGCGGACCATGTACATCCGGAGTTGCAAGCCTTCGCGCATGAAAAACAGAGCGTATATTTTTCGTCAATCATGCGGCATCGCCCCCGGATAAAATGTCTGGCTCCAGCTGACATTGGCGTTAATCATCGGGTAGGAGACGTCCCATCCGGTCGGTTCCCGATAGCGGGTGATTTCCCATGCTCCCAATGCGACTTCCGCAAACAGAACCAGGATCACAATCGCTGTCTTTATGCGTTCCTTTTTTCCACTGGATGTGATATACTTATTATGGTTCATAACAGTTCTCCTAACGTTCTCCGCTGGCGCTCGCACCGTCAGCGGAGTTCTTTTGTCTCTACGCCCATCGCTTTGAGGAAAACCAGTCTGGCCACCTTGTACCGGTTTCCTGATCTCTGCACCGGGAACATCAGCTGCCCGGTCTTGGCGTAATAGTTCAGCCTGGTCGGATGGATCCGCATCACCCGGCTGATCTGGCTCATGTTAAGCATGTCCAGGTCGCTGTGGATGATCTCGTCCAGCGTCAGTCCGCGCTCTTTGTGGCTGTACTGGACATAATCCGGCGTATGGTTCACGATGATCACTCCATTTCGTCCAGGTAGGTTTCGAAACGGTCGTTCAGTTCGAACACGCCGGCAAACCGACTGGCCAGCGGGCAGCTGTTCTCTGTTTCTTTCTTTTCGCCGGTTACGGCAGAATTGGCCAGGATTTCCCGCACGGTGTCAACAAGGGCTCGATTGAGCGTTTCTTTGACGTCCTTTTTGTAAATCAGGTTGTTCATAATCCTTTCTCCTTTCAGTCATAGCGGTAAATGTAGTCCTCGTAGCTGATTTCATACAGCGTGGTGTATGCCTTCAGCAGCTGAAGCGCTTTCAGCGCGGTGGCCCGGTTCATAGTGACGGTCTCTTTGGCCGTCTCAATTTCCCCGACAGCTTCCTCCAGTTCGCTCAGGGTTCCTTGGATAATCTCCCGGATGAAGGCGTCTTCGTCGTCCTCTTCCGGTTCTTCGTCCTGGATGCTGTTCGGGTTGTCGCTGTCCTCGTCATGGAGGAAGCTCAGGTCTTCGTCGTCATACATGATGATTCGTCTCCTTTTGTCTACTTTGCGTACTCACCCGGAAAAAAAACTCCCATAAAATCTTCGGCGTTGTTGATCCCCAGGCACTTCGCCATCTCTTCCATGTCTTCCGCGCTCGGTCTCTGTGAACCGTTCACGATCTTGGAAGCCTTCTGGCGCGTCCATCCGATGGCTTCGGCAAACGCCGAAATGCTTGGAAACCGGCTGAAAACAACGCCCCTGATTTTATTTCGCATTTTCACACCTCCCTTGATTTAGTGTACGCAATGCGTACTCTACACATAATATAGCGCGCGGTGTACGCTTTGTCAAGCGGTTTGTTGCGTTTTGCGTACAAAAAGTTTGCTTTTAAGTGCGCTTTCCTATATAATTACACCTGGAGGGATGAATATGGAAGCAAAATATACAGGGGATAAAGTCGATACTTTTCAGGGTAGATTCAAGTTATTGTGCGACTCTAACCCGACCACAGATACGGCCCTGGCGGAGCAACTGTGTGTCTCCAAGCAGACAATCAGTTCATGGAAATCCGGGCATCGGTCCCCGAAGAAGCCGATGATCGTATCTATTGCCCGGTTTTTCAATGTCAGTGTGCAATGGCTCATGGGATTTGATGTGCCAAAGTATCCGCCTAAACGTCGTTATATTGTTGATGCTTCTCCGAAACGGATTCAGGTCAGTCAGCCGATTAAAAGGACATCCCTTGGTCATAGTATAGTGAGGGCAACTGTGAAATCCCCGGTAAAAGCGGATCTTCCGGATTTCACATCCGGCGGATTTGAGAACGCGGTCGTGTATGGAATGGGCAAGATGGATCCTCTTCCGCCCGAAACGAAAGAGGAAAAGGCGATCAGGATGCTGAAGCTGCTCGGAAAGATCGCAAGGGAAGATCCGGATTCCGCTGTGGAAATGCTGAAGATTCTGGTCGACAAAGATATTATTTGACAGGAGGGATTGTTGTGAAGAAATTGGTTTCTATCCTCCTGCTGCTGGCGCTGATCCTGCCGGCAGCTGCGTCCGCATGGAACGAATTGCCGGATATATCGGCCTTGTCGTCCGATGATCTGATCACGCTGGTCCATCAGATCCAGGTAAAGCTGTTTTCTGAGAATCTCGAAAAAGGTATTGTGATTTATCCTGGTGAGTATATTGTTGGCGAGGACATCCCCGCCGGATCTTATCGGATTGAGGTGATACTTCCGAAAGAAGCCTATGCCTATGGATCTGCACTGGTTCATGACCCTGATGATATGTTTGTATCGGTCAGCGGAGACATTACAGGAGAGGGCTTTGAAAACATAGGAAAGATAACGATGAAAGACGGCCAGATCTTTGATGTTGAAGTTTACTCTATCAGGATATATCCTTATACCGGTTTGTTCCATTAAGGAGGATCATATGATCTGTACCAAGTGCCAACGGGAGATCCCGGACGATGCCCGGATTTGTTGCTATTGTGAGAAAAAGTATATCATAGATCGGAGTAAAAAGGAGAAGCGCCCGAATGGGGAAGGTACCGTATTCAAGACGAAAACCGGCTGGGTGGCCCAGATCACTGTCGGTATGAGACCGCTGCCCGATTTGTCCGAAGTGGAGCCAGGTGACCCGGAGCTGACGAAAAAACCGCAGCAGATCCGCCGATCAAAGTACGGACTTCCCAGCCGGAAAGACGCCATTGAATATCTGTCCGTCTTGAAGGCGAAAGCCGGTTCCGTCCGGCCCGACGCACCGCATTTATCCCATTACTGGGAGATGTATAAGAACGGAGAATTAACCCAGCTGAGCAAGTCAAAACAGGTAGCATATACAGGAGCCTGGGAAAAACTGAAGCGGATCCATGAATACAGGGTAGACGCCATTACCGTCAGCGATCTCCGCCGGACCGTTTCCGCGAAGTGTAGCACATATTACACCGCCCGCGATTGCCGGTCCGTTTTGTCGGCGCTGTTCAAGCTGGCTGCCGCAGAGGGATACGCAAATAAGGATCTTCCGTCTCTGATCGTCCTCCCGCCACTCGAAGAAAAGGAGCAGACGCCGTTCAGTGAGACAGAACAGAAGGCCCTATGGAAACTGTATGAAGACGGAGATCTCCGCGCAGCCATTCCATTGTTCATGATTTATACTGGTGCAATGCCCGGCGAGACTATGCGGCTCCGGGTGGATCAAATTGACATTGAGCACCGGCAGATAACCGGGGCCGGCATGAAGACGAAGGTCCGGAAACAGACGCCGATCGTCCTTGCGGATTCTATTGCCCCCCTGGTTGAGGATCTTATCGCTCATGCTCAGCCCTCCGGCTATCTGTGGAAGCTGGATGAAAAACTCTGGTACGAAGATTACTATGCCGCGCTGGAGGCAGCAAAATGCCGCCGTCTTCCTCCTTACTCCTGCCGGCACACAACAGCGACTGCCCTGGCCATCACAAAGGGCATTGCTCCGCAGACAGTACAGAAGATTATGCGCTGGTCATCCAGCCGGATGCTGGACCGCTACGCTCATCCGGATCAGGACGATGCGCTGGCCGGAGTAAATCAAATTTAATGCTCCGGTAGCTATGCTGGTAGCTATGGAAAACGATGGAGCCATTGATTTTACTAAGGTCATTCAACCCCTGCTAAGGGAGTAGTGGTGTTAAAGCCAGCCCGGGTTCAAATCCCGGCTTCTCCGCTCTAAGCCTTGTGGATCAACGTCCACAGGGTTTTTTCTTTTTTCCTGCGGTGATCAGTCGAAACCTATGCTGATCTCTCGGTAGCTATGCGGTAGCTATTTTTGAAAGCACTAAAAAAAGCCCCCTGGATTGCTCCAGAGGGCTGATTGATTATTCTTCTTTTTCGTCAGGCGGTTCGAGTTCGATCTGTTCTTCCTCAACCTCCGGCAATCCTGTGGCCAGGCTGGTCAGTATGCTGAGGACAAATGCCGCACCACTCACAGAAAGTGCACGGAGCCACTGTATCTCCTCCAGGGCCGCACCAACCGCAATAAAGCCGACAAACGTCTGAGCAAACGTCCGGATCGCCCGGATTAGAGCTGCGATGATCCACTTTTTCCAATTTCTCTTCATGCATGGTTTCCTCCTTCAATAATAGTAGTCGCAGGAGCCGCCGATACTGCCGGCTGTGCCGCCCCCTGCGTCTGCGGTGCCGGCCTTGGAGGGTCCGGTGGCAAATCAAGGAAACGTGTCCGCAAATTATCCATCACGCCGTTTGCGCCCAGAGCGTGATACTGTTGATAAACGTTTTCCAGGTTGGAACGGTCATCTTCATCCGCCCACCCTTGGGTCCTGTAATACTTGTATCCCTGGATCAGACGATCCCGGAGCAATGCCTGGACGCCTTTCTTCACAGCGCGAATCTGGATCCACGTCGTGATAATGATTCCCAGCAGGATCGCCGGGATTCCGGCAGCCTTAATCAGTTCCCACCAGTTCATTAAGCATCACTCCCTTCTGTCAGCTTCCCCCAGGTAAGCGGGCCGCATATGCCGTCCTGAGCAAGCCCGTTTTTCTTCTGGAAGTTCTTCAGCGCCATCAGAGTCTCATTGCCGAACGAACCATCAACGCCATACTTAGGGAGAACTTCTCCTGCCTTCAGAAGCAATGTCTGCATCTCCCGGACGGCTTCTCCTTTGCTTCCTTTCCGGAGTGTCGGATGTGTCACCGGGGTTGGCGTAGGTTCAGGATCAGGACCAGGCTCAGGTTGAGGAGCTCCACTGTAGTCGATACCTTTTAGCTCCCCCCATTCGACCCACTTCTTGTCTGTAACTTGTGACGTGATCACCCCTTTCTGGGTGCTGGCCGCTTCAATAACGGTCCCGTTGCCGATGTAGAGCCCGATGTGGGTACGCTTTGAGTTCCCTGAAGGATGGACGAACACCGCCGTACCGGCGAGGATCGGCGCCCCGTCTTTTTTGCACCCTTTGGACATCTCGCCTTTGCTGGAGCAATAGCTGTTCCAGATCCGGTTGCTGGAGTGGCTGATCGCGCCGCCCAGCTGATCAAACGCCCATCTGAACAGGCCGGAACAGTCTGCAACAATGTGATCGATCCACTTCTCGCCGTACAGCGCGGCATAATAATAGTTGTCAGATTTCGCGGCGCTGCTCTTCTTCCAGTCGCTGCCGTACTGGCTGATCATGTATGTGACCTTCTGCCGTTGTTTTGCAGCTGTCCACATTGCCCCCCATTGGCCCCAGATATACCCCCAGTGATTCTCCAGGGCATACAGGAACTTAGCGATCAGGTCGTTCGCGTTTATCATTGTGTTTCCGCCTCCTCCAGGGAAGTTTATCCGGGCAGATCATCACAAAATTGAAAAGGAAAAAGGCGACCATCACCGCGATGATCGCCCAGAGAACTGGACTCATTTTTTACCTCCAGACAAGAATGGCGTTATGCGTTATACAGCAATTTAACGTAGTTGTGATTTCCGTCATATGACCATATTGGGTAACAACGGGTGGTAGCAACGAACTACGATATGAGTGCATTTCAGAAATTCGCATTTTTCTGTTTTAGCCTTACCTTTCCTACCCATCCTCTGCACCCGTGATGTGACTATTTACGGAATAAATAATCCGATTTCTAAATACTTGCGTTTGATGTATCTATTCCACTTCTTTATCCATCGTGCTTTACGATGCGATTTCCTTGAATAGAACCTCAATTTAACGTAGCTTCTGACTTCTACGATAAACTACATCGCAACAGGATAAACAAAGGAAAATTTATATTTTTTCCCTGCGGTTCCACCGTAGAAGTACAAATTTCCACGTTGCATTAGTACCCCAACTGAAGCTCCAGAATAATCATCGGCATCTACAGTTTTTACGACAGACGTTCCAATTGCTGACGGGGTCATCAATGGTAAATTTTCAAATACAAGTATTTCTGTTCCGGGAGTCACACATTGTAATGAAACATTCACGAAACAAAAACCACCACGTTTTACATAACCATTGTGATAATGGGTGGATTCTTGAACAGTAAAATTCGCCGAAGAAGACGATAATGCGTGAAAGTCATTGTTCTCAATCTTGCCGTTTAACGCACTAAGTTCGTCCCCGACAGCTACCTGGGTCCAGTGTCCAGCCGTCCACGTTTCACCGCCGGATCCGATCGCCGTGGTGCACCGGAAAAGGTTTCCGCCGTAGATGCAGTAGTCGCCGACAGAGTACGAGCTGCTCGCGTCATACGTGCCGGCGAAGTTCGCGCGGGATCTGATGGCCTCCACGTCGATCGCGTCCATGTTGCCGTTAATGTCGCCGATCAGGACGTTCTCGCCGCCAGCCGGTTTCTTCAGGTTCAGTGCTGATGTATAGGTTGCCATTATGCTACACTCCTTTCATGTTCCTGGATCCATTGAATTACGTTTTGATAGGAGATAAATCCGCCGTCAAAATCTTCGTTGTTGACGGCTCTCATCACATCATTGATCATCTCAGGGCGGCACGCATAAAAGGCGTCCCGGTGCTTATCGAACCAGGCCCACACGCGGGCCTCGTGCTCGCTCTTGTCCTCCGTGATGCCCGGTGCCCGGCGGAGGGTGTAATAACTGTCCGCCATGATCCGCACACACATCGTGTTGTACGGGTCGATCAGCCCGCGCTTCAGGAATTCATCCGCCACATAGCAGTGCCGCGTGAAGAAGCTCTGTAAGTTCTTAAAACGAATCTCCGGTCTGTTACACAGGCTCCCGTCCCTCGCGATGTACATGTAAATCGGCGTCTTTGCGTGGATCTTACCAATCCGCTGGTGGTCGATCTCCATCTCTACAATTGCCAGGAACGCGCTGTCCTCGCACCAGGTGAGATCCTCCTTGAACCGGATGTCGTGGTCGATCAGAAACGACCGCCGGAAGAGCTTGTTGTGGATGAACACAGGATTCCGCTCTGTCAGCATGGCGTTTCTCATGTGAATGTTGTCTTCCATGAACATGTCGAACCACAGAAGATCAAATTTGCCGGCGCGGTTCAGCACGTTCAGCATGTCCCGCAGCGCATACACGCCATACAGCATGTCGTCAAAGTCATGCCAGCGGATCCACTCCGCGTCAGAGTGATCAATACACCAGTTCCTCGCCCTGGCGATCCCTCCGTGCGGGATGCACGCTTGGTTTACGGCAAAAGGGAACCCGGCGAAGTATTCCGCCGGGAAAGCATCTGTTCCGTCGTGCACCAGGGTGATCCGCACCTGTGACCAGTCAACCCCGCGCTGGAGGCGGAGCATCTGGAAGCCTTTCTCACCGACTTCCCACGGCTCCGTCCAGTGAGTGATGAATAAATCAAGCACGCTTAAGCCCCTTTCGTCATGCAGATGGACACCAGCCCATCCACGTCGATCATCAGGTTTGTGCATTTCGTGTATCCGTCATACTGTGTGGACATCTCGCCGTATTCAAAAACGATATTCCTTGTGTTGGACGGGTTCAGGAAGATCGGGGCCATTTCCTCCAGCGTGCGTCCCTGGATATAGCACCACAGGAAGCCTCCGGACATCCCGGCTTCTCCGCCTTCGATTACGATGTCATTTCTCAGGACCAGTCTGCGGCCTTCCATTGTCTTCCTCCCTTTCTTTGTTCTCCAGCTCGTTGTACACATCCCGGATGTCGTACAGCGTCTGGACCAACTTTTCCATATTGCTCAGTGTCGGGGTTATGTCCAGCTGCTGTAGTCGCTCATAACAGGCGTTCAGTTTCTCTCTCATGCCTTTCCTCCGATCAGTATACAAGGAAGTGCCGGTATGTGCCGGCTGAATCCTTTAA
>Ga0265301_10003027_pt1 | contig 18360 bp, 10 predicted proteins | sample AusTroGonzalo_MG_2_FD_193488 | JGI IMG/M metagenome (GOLD analysis project Ga0265301, IMG submission 193488) | Bovine rumen microbial communities from tropical cattle in Woodstock, Queensland, Australia - Gonzalo_04 | ecosystem: Host-associated > Mammals > Digestive system > Stomach > Rumen ... | reverse complement strand
TCAGTGTCAGCAGAGTCTTGTAATCGTCATCGCGGACAAAATGGTTATCCACCAGTATCATGTCCTCATTATGATCTCTCACACAGCCGTTCCTGCTGGCTGATGATATCTCTAATGTTACCATTATGCTATCTGATAATAACCTGCAGACTAATATTAGCCAATGTCAGGATGTCACCGTTGTTCAGTGTCATTTCCACATCAGGCTGCAGGATATGCTGATTCAATTTCGTACCGTTGGAGGAGTGTTTGTCAGCAATGCACCACCCCGTTCCCGGATTGTATTTCAGTTGGGCATGAACACCTGAGACATAGGCCTGTTTCTCAAAGAAACGGGTATAGGGTCCTTTCCTTCGTCCGATGATGGCACCATTCATAGCCACCATACGGATGTTCAGGCTTTCGTTGGCAAGTGTCAGGACTGGCATGCTGCCTTTGCCCTGAGCCTGTGAAACGCTCTGGTCCATACCAATACTGGCAAAAGTCCCGATCGAATTGCGAAGTGAAGGAGAAGCCGGACTGACATTGGCATCTTGGGAAACCATCAGGCCACCGCAGTAGGTACAGCGACGCCCCAATCCTACACGTCCACACTGTTTGCAGAACAGCAAGGCCTGACCACACTGATCACAAAAATAGGAATCGTCGTCTATCTCTTCTTTACACGCTGGACAAATAATCATCGCTTATATATCTTCTGGTAATATTAACTGATATGTTTCTTTCGTCACCTGGTCAGGCGGCATCTGCGACACACGGATCGAGAGTTTCTGGATGGTGGCATCAAGCAGGTTACGCATCTCACGGGCATTACCCCATGACTCGTCTTTGCTCAACACCATCTTATAGATGGTATCAAGTGCCTTGTACTCTGCCGTCTGAGAAAGGGTATATTGCTCCTTATGGGCCATGGACTTGAAGATGGCCAACAACTCATCCTCGTTATAGTCGTCGATATGCAGTTTATGTGTGAAACGGCTGGCCAAACCAGGATTCATCATCATGAAATCATCCATCTTGTCCTTATAGCCTGCAGCAATCACCACGAACTTACCACGGTCGTCTTCCATGCGTTTCATCAGCGTATCGATGGCCTCCTTGCCATACTGGTCACCACCGTCACTGAGGGTATAGGCCTCATCAATGAAGAGAATACCACCCATGGCCTTGTCACACATATTGTTGACAATCTTCGGAGTTTCTCCCATATATTTTCCGACCAGGGTAGCACGACTGGTTTCCTGCACACGACTCGTAGGCAGAATATCCATCGACTGGAGAATCTCTCCCATCTTTCGGGCTATAGAGGTCTTTCCCGTACCGGGATTACCCGTCAGTACAAAGTTCATCGCCATTTGCTGCACCTTACCTGCACCCATGGCAGCACGCTGTTTCATGAACATGCTCTGCACAGCCAGACGACGGATAGAGTTCTTCACGGAACGCATGCCGACAAACTCATCCAGTTCGTTAAGAACCTCATCCAACGGACGAGCGGTGTCATTCTGTGCCATCGGCAGATCTTCCTTCGTCAGACTGAACATGTCACTCTCCTGGAAACCAGGATCATTCATCAGTTTGACAAGACGCTGGCTCTGACGCTCCACGGCCTCATCGAAAATCCTACGGGCCTCACGGGCATTACCGAAGTTCTTATCACGACGCAGGTAGAGTTGTTCAAACTGACGGTGAATGGCACCTTTCGTATCCTCATCGACCATGAAGTTCTTGGCTTCTGCCAAATGCAGGAAGATCTCCGTCAACTCATCTGGTGTATAGTCATCGAAATGGATGGTCTGTGTGAAACGGCTCTTCAGACCAGGGTTGGAGTCGATGAAGTCGTGCATCTGGTCCGTATAGCCGGCCACGATACAAACGAACTTACCACGGTCGTCCTCCAGACGTTTCAACAAGGTATCGATGGCCTCTGAACCGAAGGTGTCCCCATCACTGGACTTCAAGGTATAGGCCTCATCGATGAAGAGAACGCCTCCCAAAGCCTGATCCACCAACTGGTTGGTCTTGATGGCAGTCTGTCCGGAATAGCCTGCCACCAGTTTGGAGCGGTCAGCCTCCACCAGTTGACCCCGTGCCACGATACCGAGCGTCTTGAAGATATCAGCCATGATACGGGCAACAGTGGTCTTACCTGTTCCAGGATTACCCGTGAACACATAATGCTTGCCTTGGAACGTATTGGTCTCCCCACGCTTGATCTGCAGGTTCAGATAAGAAGCCAGATTTGAGACTTCTTTCTTCACGGCACTCAGGCCCACCAGACCGTCAAGTTTCGCCAGACAGTCAGAGACATCCACAGATTGCGGTGCCTCGTATGGCACATCTGCAGGAATGATGGTCATCAGTTCCTCGTTGCTCATCTGGGAGATACTCTGACCTTGCAGACGCTGAGCCTGTTTCTTACAGATCTGGTCGAAGAGGGTTCGCATCGTACGACCATTGGCAAAGTCCTTGTCACGGGAATTATACATCTCCGTGATCATCTTCTTGGTCAACTCCTCTGCCTCTGTAGAGAACAGGTATTTCTTCTCCTTGGCAAAGACCTGCATGATCTCATACAACTGATCCGGAGAGTAGTCCTTGATATCGAGGAAATAGTTAAAGCGACTGCGGAAACCCGGATTGATGCGGAAGAGATTCTCCATTTCCGTCCGATAGCCTGCAGCAATCACCACAAACTTACCACGGTCATCCTCCATGCGCTTCATCAGTTTCTCCAGTGCCTGGGCTCCCTGGTTGTCTCGGTCTCCCGCTGCGCTCTGAGGTGCCAGTGTATAGGCCTCATCCACAAAGAGGATGCCACCCATCGCCTTGTCACATAGACGATCAACCACCTTAGGAGTCTCGCCCTGATAAGGGCTCACCATCTTGGCACGATCGACCTCCACGACATGTCCACTATCCAGATATCCCACAGAGGCCAGAATCTCTCCGAGCTTACGGGCAATGGTAGTCTTACCTGTACCAGGATTACCCGTGAGGATGATGTGCATCGACATCTTCTCCTGCTCACCCAACCCTCGTTCGGCTCGCTGGATGCTATTCTGCACAGAATAGGCCATCTCACGGACAGCACTCTTCACCTCATCCATACCGATGAAGTTGTCGAGATCCTTCAGGATATCATCGACAGAACGCTCCTCGGGTACATAGCCTGTGATATCGTCTTTCTCTACCTGAGCGGCATCGATGCCACGACTGATGAAATGCGTAAAGATATCCTCCGCCGTCTTGATGGCCAGATGACCATTACCAAAGGTGTCATCCTTGATCTTCACCTGATATTTGAAGAAACGGGTCAACTGATTCTCCGCCTCTTCTGAGAACTTCGTAACACCATACTTCATCTGAAGACTCAACTTACAGATATCTGTCAACTCCTGATAGCCTGGTGTAGGCAGACGGAAGGTGTATTTGAAACGGTTAGCCACAGCGGGATTACTCTCCAGGAAGTCTTCCAGACCTTTAGTCAGACCGGAGATGATCACAATGGGATTATCTTCCCACTTATCCATCTCGACAAACAGTTTATCAAGCGGATTCACCTGACTGGAGTATTTGTCGGGTAGGAGTTTCTGGACATTGTCAAAGAAAAGAATACCGCCCTTGGCCTTCTTGATATTATCATCCCACTTATCAACGAAACGCTGATAATCGACAGCATCAACCATCGTCAACTTCGGTTTCTCAATGATCTTATGCTTATAGAAATAATCACGAAGGATCTCAGCCAAAGCAGTCTTTCCCGTACCTGTCTCACCAATGATAACGGCATTCACTGAGATTCGCACATTGGCGATATCCTTACGCGAACGAAGATAGGTATAGGTATCGACAATAGTCTTCAGTTGACGCTTCACTTCGTCAAGTCCCACCAGTTTGTCAAGCATATCCTGCATGGCCAATGGCTGACCACACCACTTACAGAACTTGGCAATGCTCCGGTTTTCTTTATGACAATTCTCGCAAACCATTTATTCTACGTCTCTCTCTATTTGCTTAAAAATCTCTGTAGGATTCAGACTACTGGTATTGGGATTGCTGACATTCAGCAGACTTGGACTGAAGATGATGAAGTCCAGTACAAAGATCAAGGCCAGCATACTCCACAAAATATAATGCAACACACTCTCTCCACTGATGGATCGTACCTGATCCGTTACATCATTCAACAGGCCGAACTTCGATCCCTTAAACTTATATGACTTTGTCTTGAACGTATAGTACAGCGGTTCCAGCAGCATCGACTTCACGTCATTGTCCAACACCTCCGCAATCAGTTTACTATCGGCCTTCTGATCTCCCCGGAAGTCCGTCAGATGACAAACCAGCATATAGACCAGTGTGATGACGATAATCGCCATATTGAACATAGAGGGATGGGACTGGGCAAAATACTTTAAAATAATAATAGGTATGAACGAGGACAAAGCCCCTGCCAGGCCCCAGAGGAAGGAGAAAAACACATCATAACCACGGAAGTAGGCTCGTGTTCCAACAATCACAGCGGTCATACCTCCCAGAGGCAGTCCTATCGACAGGAAGGTGTGCGAGAGCAGGTAAGTACGATCCTTCACGCCTATAAACAGGATCAGCAACAACCAAAGGCCACTCAACGCATAAAAGGCTATCCGCCAGACTTTCTCACGCCCCTTGGCCTTCTGCCAGTTGTCCCGGACACTCTTAACCCTGTTGGTCGTCTCCTCACGCGCATCAACAAAGCGTTTGTAATAGGTCTGGGTGAGATCAATCTTACCCAAGGCCATCAACCACTCCTCCACCGCATGTTCGTATGCATAGTCTGCAGAGAAGTCGGCAAACGGATCCTCATGATAGAAGACCGACATCCATTGGCTCAGAGAGCCATTACGTATCTCCGTACGCATCTGGGCATTGTTATGGGGATCAAGGTCTCTGCCATCGGTCAACTCCGTTCCGTCTGGCATCACATAGACTGGTGCCACACCCAGAATACGACAGAAACGATAGACGGCAGTTTTGGCATCATAGGCTCCCAGACGTTCACGGTTCTCCTCGCTCTTCATGTCGAAGCAGCGATTATACTCGTTCAACACCTCTGTCCAGCCATGCAGTTGGGCATAATAACTAAACCGACCATCTAACTCCGTAAGGTCCCTCATTTCTTCCTCAAATTCCTTGTCACTCAGATGCTCTGCCTTTTTCAGACGTTCGTTGAGTTGTTCTGCAATCTGTATCGGGGTGAAAGCATTCTTGAGATCGTAACCAGCCTCACGGTCTAGATTATATAGAACCTTATAGGCCAGCGACTCTGAATAGGACTGGTTCTGGGTCAGAATACGCAGACTCTCACAGGCCATCCGGTCTTCGTGGCTATACATCCACGACAACAGACGACCATCTGTCAGACTATGCCAGTCATCTTCTGTCAGTTGCTCACTGCCAAAAGTCTTGACGATCTCCTTCAGGTTCGAAGAGGGATGATGGGAGAGCAACGGGATATCGGGATCGATCTCATATACCATGCGCATGATGGGCACATGGGCATTCTCCCTCTCCATATTCGTGAAATAGGAACGGAGACGATCCACATTGCACTTTGTATGTGTTTCCAGATAGAGGAACAGACTGTCATTGGGATTTGTCAACAGCAGGGCGTAGTCATGCTGATAGCTCAGCAAGGAGATGGCCACACTATGGGCATCGTCACAGAGATTGCCCTTGATATCTTTATACGGATAGGTGGGTTCCATCGCATAGACAGCAGCCATCAGTCCGGCATGCTGATCCACAGGATAGCGGTTCACCACGATATCCTTCACGATGGTACTTAACTTCTGGTTGCCACACGACTCCAGCCATGAACTGATACGACCATTATAGAGATAGCCGATGGCCAGTTTCTCATTGTCAAGCAACAAAGGGATCAACTCATGGATATTATCGGCCACCAAGTTACGGTCGGGATCCACGATAAAACTCTTATATTTTAGGAACGGTGAGGACAGATCGACCTTCGGACTGCCACCCTTGAACCATTCCTCCACCTGATCATATCCCCAGCGACTGGCTGGATTGACAACAGTCAGACCCTGGACGATCATCCTGACACGCTCAGGCAGTTCATGGATATGAGGCAATCGTCCCTCATTCTTCTGACGCATCATCACCCGCTCATTGGTACTCATCGGCGATCCTTCCAGCCACAAGGCCATCAGACAGATACCCAGAGAATAGAAGTCGGCAGCAGGGGTCACCTCCACCACACCGTCAATCACATCCGTGTACATCTCCGGTGCAGCATAGATGGGGGTACGGGCCTGAGTGGTCTTATGCGACTTACCGTCCTGATCCAGAATACTGGAGATACCGAAGTCTCCCAGCACCAGTTCGGTATGTTCCTTGTCACGGAAGAAGAAATTACTGGGCTTGACATCCTTATGCAGGATATTGCACTGATGGCAATAGGCCAGGGCGGCAGCACCTTGCAGAGCGATACGGCGGAACTTGTCCAAATCACCGTTCAGGTGATATTCCGCCATGGTACCACCACAGAGGTACTCCATCAGTTCATAATAGCGATGCTTGCCATCCACGTAGGTCTTTCCGAAGTCATAGACCTTGACGATCATCTCAAAGTCGAAATTATAAACCGTCTGAAGGATCTTCCTGTTGACATCGAAATTGGGGTAGTATATCTTCAACACATAGTTTGCCCCATTCTGCTCCACCAGGAACACCTGAGCCTCTCCGGTATTATCACTCAACGACTGTACGTTCCGATATTTAACCCCTTTGAGGAGAAAGTATTTCTCCTCCACGTCAGTGTTCTCTACGGGTTCGTCAGCCCTGAACGATAAAGAGTCCTCCATCATGGATGAACGCATCGTAGCATCCCTGCTTTCACCATTAAGGGTGGAAGGCCGAAGCGTATGACTCGTATCACCTAACTGACTGGAATCGAAAGGATTTTTCGTACTCATTTATATATCGTCTTTAATTTCTTTCTTGGTATTCTTGCCGAGGATCACCCATTTGCCACCTAACTGGGGTTTGGCGCACCCACAGGGACTGGAATGGAGGGCGTGTTTGAAATTACACTCCCAAGCGAGTCTGACACCCTGCGGCTTACAGGCCATGGCATAGTTGCGCACCCTGGCAGGCTTGAGCTGAGGTCCCTGAGCCATCTTGTCGAGAATCTCCGTGATCTTTTCAAGACGTTCTTTTCTCTTGGCATCATACTCCTCACGGCTCATACGCTTGCGTTCAGACTCAGGAATAACGGGATGAATGACTCCCCTATCTTCAGCCAGCAGTTTCAGAACACGCTCGCGCAACTTCATATTCAACTGATCCCGCACCTGTTCCCTTTCGGTAGAATACGGAAGAGTCAGAGCCATTTGTTGAATCTCTGCAGCCAACTGTTGTAGTTCTGTGTATTCTGGCAACTGCTTCACTTCTTCCTGCAATTGTTTGGCCTCGTCAGTCAACGGGGTACCACACTGTTTACAGAAGGCGAAGTCGTTCAGAGTATGACAGACGGGACAGACAATACCACCTCTTGGACTGCCGCACTCCGGACAGAAAGCCTCATTACCCGTAAGACGGGCACCACAGAACGAGCAGACATCTGTACGAATATAATGGCGGCAGACCTCGCAAAAATCAGCATCAGGATCCAGATCGGCACCACAGTTGGGGCAGGTGGTCTTACCAATGGGCTGGCCACAGGAGGCACAGAAGGCGGCCTCCGGCTCATTCATGGCACCACAATGGGGGCACTTAATACCCTGGGCTGCATGCATCTGCATCTGTTGCTCTATCTGTATGTCACCAGTACGTTCCAAGGCGATTTCCTCATGCTGCATCTGCTGCATGCCTCGGTCCGTTCTGTCAGGGTTTAGAGTAATATCTTCGTTCATCATAAAACGCGTTTTTAACCAAAGTTAGGTGCAAAATTAAATAATTTTTTTAATAAACCAAAAAAAAACGCCGTAAATTTACATTTACGACGATATTTTGTGTCATTATGTCCAAATTTACCACAGTTGCAGACGTTCTGACTTAGGAATGAACATCTGATCGCCCTCTTTCACGCCAAAGGCCTCATACCACGCATCAACATGTGGCAGGGCACCATTGACACGCCAGCGACCCAAGGAATGGGGATCACTCTTCGTACGCTTGCGGATCTCTGCCTCGGTGATATTATTGGCCCATACACCAGCGTATGCATGGAAGAAGCGCTGGTCTGCCGTCAGACCGTCCAACTCACCTAAGGGTGCATACTTCGTAGCGTTCTTATAGGCGGCGAAAGCGACCTGCAGACCACCGTGATCAGCGAGGTTCTCACCCAGTGTCAGACGACCATTGGCTTTCAAGTCGGGTAACACACTGATCGCCGAGAAGAAGTCCGCATACTTATCCGTGCGTTCTGTAAAATTCTTTCCATCATTTTCCGTCCACCAGTCCTGCATGTTACCATCCTTATCAAAACGACGGCCCTGATCATCAAAGCCATGGGTCATCTCATGGCCGATCACCACACCGATAGCCCCATAGTTGAAGGCGTCGTCAGCCTGAGGATCAAAGAACGGATACTGAAGAATGCCTGCAGGGAAACAGATCTCGTTAGTCGTGGGATTATAATAAGCATTCACGGTCTGTGGTGTCATATGCCAGTCATCTCGGTCAACGGGTTTACCCACACGATGCTCTATACCCCATTCATTCCAGAATTTTTGACATGCCCGAATATTCTCATAGTAAGAATTTTTCGTATCAATAACCAAGGCTGAGATATCCGTCCATTTATCAGGATAGCCGATCTTCACATAGAAGGTATTCAATTTCAGCAGGGCATTCACCTTCGTGGAGTCATTCATCCAGTCTTGAGCGGCAATACGCTCTCCTAGGGCAATCTGCAGGTTCTTCACCAGCGTAGTCATACGTTTCTTAGACGACTCGGGGAAGTATTTCTCTACATAGATCTTTCCCAGGGCCTCACCCATCATACGCTGCACCTGCGCTGTACTACGTTTCCAGAGGGGATGGTTCTCCTGACGACCAGAGAGCACACGTCCCTCAAAGTCGAACTTCTCAGCCACCGTGGCATCACTCAGATAATTGGCAGCGCCATCGATAATTCCCCACTCCATCACGTCACGATACTCAGCCGGTTTGATACTGCCAACTAACAGGTTGGCACCTTCCAGGAAGGCCGGTTGACCCACCACCATCTCCTGCAGATACTGGCTCTCAATGCCCTTGGCATTCATGACCTTTTCCAATGGCAGGTTGGGATACTTCGTCTGGAACTCCTGCAGGGTCATCTTATTATAGTTGGCCTCCGGATCACGCAGTTCTGTCCTCGACTTCGACACCTTGGCCAGGGCCGTCTCCACCTTCATGATATTCTGCATCTTCTTGGTAGCAACAGCCTTGCTGAAACCGAAGAGTTGGAACATCTTCACGATGTGCTGTTTAAAGGCCTCACGGATATCAGCAGTCGCCTTGTCGTTGTCCAGATAATACTCCTTCTGTCCTAACGTCAGACCACCCTGATACACGTTCAGGATATTCTGCGTGGCGTTCTTGTCATCTGCCCCGAAACCTGCATAGAAGAACTCCTGTTCTCCGTAGGGTGCCAGTTCCAGTTGGATAGCCAACAGCTGTGCATTGGTCTTTGCAGCCTCCAACCGTTTGATCAGAGGCATCACAGGAGCAACACCCTCCTGGTTCCTACGCACAGAGTCCATCGCCAGTTTATAAAGGTCACTGAGTTTCTGTTCAATGGTACCTTCCTCATAACTGTTATTCAACAATTCCGAGAGGATGCCGTTGATACGCTTGTCGTTACTCTCCTGCAACTGGTCAAAACTGCCATAGCGTGAATAGGCGGCAGGCAGGGGATTCTTCTTAACCCACCCACCACAGGCATACTCATAGAAATCATCACCAGGGCGGACACTCGTATCAAAGTTCGAACGGTCCAACCCAGAACCGAGTGGCTCCTGGGCCACTGCCATCAGACTAATGGTTGTCATAGCCATCATCATTACAATTCGTTTCATCTTGATTCAATATTTTGTGTGATTGTTTCCAATTCCTCACTTAACTGCTCCCATTTCTCCACTTCCTCATCGAGACATTTCTTCGTCGAAGTATATTCCGTCACAAGCGTCATGTCCGAGGCATTTTCTGGGATCATCAACAACTCGTCGAGTTCCTTCAGCCGTGCTTCCATCTTCTCAATCTTGGCTTCCGACTCCTTCACAGCCTTCTCTGCACGGTTCTTGAGTTTCTGCTGTTCCTTGCGCTCGGCATAACTCAGGGCCTTCGAGATGGTGGCAGATTGGTCTGCCGGGGGATCACTGGGAGACGGGACCGTCTTATTTCCTGTCGGACTGGACGGTCCGACCTGTCCTAACTCATTCAACTCAGAGATCTTCTTCTCGCGGAGGAAGTCATAGATACCGCCAAGGTGTTCCCTGACCTTCCCACCACCGAACTCATAGACCTTCGTCACCAGACCATCCAGGAATTCACGGTCATGACTGACGATAATCGCCGTCCCGTCGAAAGCCTTGATGGCCTCCTTCAGCACATCCTTCGAGGGCATGTCGAGGTGGTTCGTGGGCTCATCGAGGATCAGCAGGTTCACTGGCTCCAACAACAGACGGATCATCGCTAACCGACTCCTTTCACCACCACTGAGCACCTTCACCTTCTTGTCACTCTCCTCACCACCAAACATAAAGGCACCGAGAATATCATTGATACGCAGACGGACATCACCCTTCGCCACATAGTCGATGGTCTGGAACACGGTGAGGTTCTCATCCAGCAACTGTGCCTGGTTCTGCGCGAAATAGCCGATCTGGATGTTATGGCCGACCTTCAGTTCACCTGTAAAGGGGATCTCACCCATGATACATTTCACAAGCGTCGATTTACCCTCACCATTCTTACCGACGAAAGCCACTTTCTCACCACGTTTGATGGTCAGCGTCACATGGTCGAACACGGTATGTGCCCCATAGTCCTTCCTGACCTCGTCACAGATCACGGGATAGTCACCACTCCTCAGACAGGGCGGGAACTTCAGGTGCATTGCAGAGTTGTCCACCTCGTCGATCTCGATGGGCACGATCTTCTCCAGTTGTTTGATCTTCTGTTGCACCTGTACAGCCTTTGTCGCCTTATAGCGGAAGCGCTCGATGAAGTCCTTCATCTCTGCCACTTCCTTCTGTTGGTTCTCGTAGGCACGGATCTGTTGTTCACGACGTTCCTTCCTCAGAACGACATATTCGTTATATTTCACCTTATAGTCGATGACCCTTCCACAGGAGATCTCCAGCGTACGGTTCGACACATGATTGATAAAGGCACGGTCATGACTGACCAATACCACAGCACTCGAACTCTGGGCCAGGAACTGCTCCAGCCACTGGATACTCTCGATATCCAGATGGTTCGTGGGCTCATCGAGCAACAGCACATCGGGCTTCTGCAACAAGATCTTCGCCAGTTCGATACGCATACGCCATCCCCCGGAGAACTCAGAGGTAGGCCGCCCAAAGTCTGACCGCAGGAATCCCAGTCCTATCAGCGTACGCTCCAGTTCTGCCTCCCTACTCTCTGCCCCCATCATCAGGTAACGCTCATGTTCCGTGGTATATTTCTCGATCAACGCTAGATAACTCTCGCTCTCATAGTCAGTACGCTCAGCCAACTCCTGGTTCATCTGGTCGAGCCTCTCCTTCATCTTCGTGATGTCGGCAAAGGCTTTCTGGGCTTCTTCACGAACCGTCGTATCATCCTGCAGGATCATCACCTGAGGCAGATAACCGATGCGACAGTCATTGGGGACACTCACCGTTCCCTCTGTGGCCTTCTGTTGTCCACAGAGGATCTTCAGCAAGGTCGATTTCCCGGCACCGTTCTTACCCACCAAGGCAATACGGTCCCTGTCGTTGATCACAAAACTCGCATCCACGAACAGGGGCTTCACCCCAAACTCCACTTTCAGTCCTTCTACAGAGATCATCGCTTATCTACAAAATCGTAATCCTTGTACTTCTCCCTGGGGAATCGCAGCATCTCGTCCGTAATGCCTCCTGAACGGAAGTTCGATATCTTGATGGTGGTCCATACAAAGGCGATCTTAATACGCACGCTGATAGGCTCGTAGGTCTTGCGCTTCACCAGGGCATGCACCTCCTTGATACCTTTCTTACCTTTCTTGGCCTGCAGCGTAATCATCAGTCCTTCCGACTGTTCGGCGATACTATAGTCGAAATTTTCAGGCTCAAACTTGAATTTGCTTGAATACTTATCCGACTTATTGTTCTTGGCACTGTGGATCTCCACCTCCTTCTTCTTTTTCTTCTTGACGGTATAGACGGTAACCCCGTCGTTCCAGGAGTTCATCTTTGCATCCTCAAACTTACTCTTCTTGCCTTTATACCAAATCGTACCGTCAGTCTTATAGATGCCAATGATGTTCACATCGTAGTGCAGGGTAGCCCCTTGTTCCCCGAACACCTGCTGATAGGCACTATTGAAAATCCTACGTGCCTGTCTGGAGTTCGGGGTATCGTCTGCCTGAACGCTACAGAGTACCGTCAAGAGCGACATGAACATCAAAACAAATCTTTTTCTCATTTTCCTAAACATTCGAGCTGCAAAATTACATAATTCTCATGGATTTTCATTATTTTTGCAGAGAAATTTACGATTTTGCTCACAGACTTATGGAAAAGAACATCTTCGCCAAACTGATTGCCACCGCACTGAACCTCCAGGAGCGTGCTGTCGCCAACACCCTCGTCCTATTGGAAGAGGGCTGTACCATTCCCTTTATCTCCCGCTATCGCAAAGAACGGACAGGAGGGCTCGACGAGGTACAGATAGCAGCCATCAGCGACCGTTTCGACAAACTCCAGGAGATTCAGAAACGTAAGGAGACCGTCATCAAGACCATCACAGAGCAGGATAAGATGACGTCAGAATTGCAGAAGCGTATCGATGACTGTTGGGAGACCACGGAACTCGAAGATATCTACCTGCCCTATAAACCCAAACGACGTACCCGTGCTCAGGTAGCACGTGAACAGGGACTGGAGCCCCTCGCCCAGATCCTCATGGTTCAGCGCGAACGAGATCCTGGACGTGCTGCAGAACGATTCGTCAAGGGCGAAGTTAAAGATGCAGAGACGGCTATCAAGGGCGCCCAGGACATCATCGCAGAGACGGTCAGTGAGGATGAGCGCAGTCGTCAACAACTCCGCAATGCCTTCTCCCGTCAGGCTATCATCACCTCAAAGGTCGTGAAAGCCAAGGCAGACAGCGACGAAGCCGCTAAATACAGCGACTACTTCGACTGGCAGGAACCTCTCAAGCGTTGTTCTTCCCATCGTCTGCTCGCTATGCGACGGGGGGAGGACGAAGGCATCCTCCGCATCAGTATCTCCCCTAACGATGAAGAGGCCATCGATCGTCTCAAGCGCCATTATGTCTATGGTAACACCCCCTGTGGCAAATTAGTGGCAGAGGCCATCGACGATGGCTATAAACGCCTCCTCAAACCCGCCATCGAGACGGAATTTGCAGCCTCCAGCAAGGAGAAGGCAGACGAAGAGGCTATCCGTGTCTTTGCAGAAAACCTGCGTCAACTGCTCTTAGGTGCACCCTTAGGACAGAAACGTGTCATGGGTGTCGATCCTGGTTTCCGCACAGGTTGTAAGGTGGTATGTCTCGATGCCCAAGGTAACCTGCTCCACCACGAGGCGATCTTCCCCCATCCCCCTGTCAACAAACGCATGGAGGCCGCCATGGCCATCCAGAAGATGATTACCAAATACCAGATCGAAGCCATCTCGATAGGCAATGGCACTGCCAGTCGTGAAACCGCCAGTTTCATCAAGGATGTTCTCGCTGGTCGTTATGACATCGACACGAAAAAGTCTTCACAGACGCCCTCACCTCAGGTCTTTGTCGTTTCCGAGGCTGGGGCCTCTGTCTATTCCGCCTCTAAGATCGCCCGCGAGGAGTTTCCAGAGGAGGATGTCACCGTTCGTGGGGCAGTCTCCATCGGTCGTCGTCTGATGGATCCGCTGGCAGAGTTAGTCAAGATCGACCCCAAGAGCATTGGCGTAGGACAGTACCAGCACGATGTCGATCAGACGAAACTCAAGCACTCCCTCGACCAGACCGTTGAGAGTTGTGTCAACAATGTGGGTGTCAATCTTAATACCGCCTCGCAGCATCTGCTGATGTATGTCAGTGGCCTAGGTCCTACCCTCGCCAAGAACATCGTGGATTATCGCAAGGAGAATGGGGCCTTCGCCTCACGCGCCCAACTGAAGAATGTGCCTCGCTTAGGTCCTTCTGCCTATCAGCAGTGTGCTGGATTCCTTCGTATCCCTGGCGCTAAGAACCCACTCGACAACTCTGCCGTCCACCCCGAGAGCTATCCCATCGTCGAACAGATGGCCAAGGATCAGGGCTGTAGTGTCGCAGACCTGATCAAGGACAAAGAAAAACGCGAAGCCATCGACATCAAACGATATGTCACTGCCGAGGTGGGCATCCCCACCCTCACCGACATTATGAAAGAACTGGAAAAGCCGGGACGTGACCCCCGTGAGCAATTAGAGGAGTTCGAGTTCGACAAGAATGTCTCCACCATCGATGATCTGGTGGAGGGTATGATCCTGCCGGGCATCGTCACCAATATCACCAACTTCGGTGCCTTCGTGGATATCGGTGTCCACCAGGATGGACTGGTTCACATCTCCCAGATGGCCAACCGTCGCATTGCCCATCCCCTCGATGTCGTCAAACTCCACCAGCATGTCAAAGTGCGTGTCATCGAGGTCGATCATCGACGTCATCGCATCTCCCTATCCCTCAAGGGGCTATAAACAAAAAAGCCTCCCGGTTTAGGAGGCTTTTTATTTGATAAGGTTCTTTACTTCACCTTCTCCACGATGGCCTTGAAAGCCTCGGGGTTGTTCATGGCGAGGTCAGCGAGCACCTTACGGTTGATCTCGATACCAGCCTTGGTGAGTTTGCCCATGAAGACCGAGTAGCTCATACCTTCCTGACGAGCGGCAGCGTTGATACGCTGAATCCACAAGGCACGGAAGTTGCGCTTCTTATTACGACGGTCACGATAGGCATAGGTCAGACCCTTCTCCCAGGTATTCTTGGCTACTGTCCAAACATTCTTGCGGGCACCAAAGTAACCGCGGGTCAGTTTCAAAATGTTCTTACGCTTTGCTCTTGATGCAACGTGATTTACTGATCTTGGCATAATTTCTTGACTTTAAATGTTTGACAATAGGGTTAACGGAGACACAACAGGTCGCGGACCTGCTTCATGTTTGACGGATCAACGATAGTTGTACCCACCAAGTTACGCTTCTGCTTCTTGGTCTTCTTCGTCAGAATGTGGCTGTGGTAAGCGTGACGTCTCTTTACCTTACCTGTTCCGGTGAACGTGAATCTCTTCTTCGCTCCGGAGTTTGTCTTTACTTTTGGCATTGTTTTAAAATTTTAAATTGTTATTAATATCCGACGACAACGCATATACCGGGCGCGCCGTCTTCTTTTTCATCTTTTCACTCTTCCTCTGTCAGTTTCTTCAGGGCATCAGCACTGATCTTGGCATTGGCAAACAGACCACCATTGGCTGGTGCCTCTGTCTCCTCCACCTCCTTCTGCTGCTTGGCCTGTTCCTTGGCCTCTGCCTCTGCAGCCTCCCTGTCACGGGCCTGCTGACTCATCTTCTTGGCACCAGCCTTCTTAGGAGCCAGATAGAGGAACATCTTCTTACCCTCTAACGACGGCATGCCTTCTACCTTACCCACTTCCTCCAGATCATTGGCGAAACGGAGGAGCAGCACCTCGCCCTGCTCCTTGAACAGGATGGAACGTCCACGGAAGAACACATAGGCTCTCACCTTGTTACCTTCCTCCAGGAATTCCTTGGCGTGCTTGAGCTTGAACTGGTAGTCGTGCTCATCTGTCTGGGGTCCGAAACGGATTTCCTTGACCTCCACCTTCACCTGCTTGGCCTTCATCTCTTTCTGGCGCTTCTTCTGCTGGTAAAGGAATTTGGAGTAGTCGATGAGACGACAGACAGGCGGGTTGGCGTTGGGCGAGATCTCCACGAGATCAACTCCCTGCTCGCGGGCCATATTGATGGCATCTCGGGTGGGAACAACGGTGGAACCATTGTCACCGACGATGCGCACTTCACGTACACGAATCTGGTCATTAATCCGGTACTGATTCTTCAATTTGTCATTCTTCATCCACTACTTTTTTACAAATCGGCTGCAAAATTACTAACTTTCAGCGAATTAGCCAAATTTTTTATTAATTATTTTTAAAAATCTTTTGTCATTTCAGCAACTTGGGCATTCACCTCATCGATAAATGCCTGGATGGTCTTCACACTCTGTTCACCACCGCCCTGAGGACGAACGGCCACTGTTCCATCAGCAGCCTCCTTCTCACCGACGATCACCATATAGGGGATGCGCTTCAACTCATTATCGCGGATCTTACGACCCAACTTCTCGTTGCGCAGGTCGATGGTGGCACGTACACCACCCTCACTGAACTGCTTGCAAACCTCCTGGGCATAGTCGTTGTACTTCTCCGACAGAGGCAGGATAGCCACCTGCTCAGGCGTGAGCCAGAGGGGGAAGTGACCACTGGTATGTTCGATGAGCACAGCACAGAAACGCTCCAACGATCCGAAGGGTGCACGGTGGATCATCACAGGCGTCTTCTTCTGGTTGTCCTCATCCGTATATTCGAGTTGGAAACGCTTTGGCAGATTGTAATCCACCTGGATGGTACCCAACTGCCAACGACGGCCGATGGCATCCTTGATCATAAAGTCGAGCTTCGGTCCATAGAAAGCGGCCTCTCCATATTCTACCTTGGCATTCAGGCCCTTCTCTTGACAAGCCTCCTGGATAGCCTTCTCAGCCAATGCCCAGTCCTCGTCAGTACCTACATACTTCGTATGGTCGTTAGGATCACGCAGTGAGATCTGAGCCTCGAAGTTAAAGCCGAAGGCACTCAGTACCACACCGATGATATCCATCACGTTCAGGAACTCCTGCTTCACCTGGTCAGGCCTACAGAACAGGTGGGCATCATCCTGCGTGAACGAACGTACACGTGTCAGTCCATGCAACTCACCACTCTGCTCATAACGATACACCGTACCAAATTCTGCGATACGCAGGGGCAGGTCACGATAACTACGGGGTTTCCAGGCGAAGATCTCACAGTGGTGAGGACAGTTCATGGGCTTCAGCATATACTCCTCACCCTCCTCAGGCGTGGTGATCGGACGGAAGGAATCCTGACCGTAATGAGCATAGTGACCAGAGGTGACATACAGACTCTTACCACCGATATGCGGGGTGATAACCTCCTGATAACCATAACGTTTCTGTACTTTGCGCAGGTGATCCTGCAAACGCAGACGCAGGTCTGTACCCTTGGGCAACCAGATGGGCAAACCCTTACCCACCTTGTCGGAGAACATGAAGAGTTCCATCTCCTTACCGATCTTACGGTGGTCGCGCTTCTTGGCCTCTTCGAGCATCTCCAGATACTCATCGAGCATCTTCTTCTTGGGGAACGAGATACCATAGAGACGCTGCATCTGCTCTCTCGTAGCATCACCACGCCAGAAGGCACCAGCCACGGAGGTCAGTTTGATGGCCTTGATCTCGCCCGTATCGACGAGGTGAGGACCACGACAGAGGTCCGTAAAGTTACCCTGTGTATAGGTGGTGATCGAACCGTCTTCCAGATCCTGATCGATATGTTCGCACTTATAGGTCTGACCATCGGCAGCAAACTGCTTCAGGGCCTCTGCCTTGGCCACCTCCTTACGAACCACCGGCTCCTTCTTGCCTGCCAGTTCCTTCATCTTTGCTTCAATCTTGGGGAAGTCGCTCTCCTTGATCATCTCACCGTCCTTCAGCAAGACATCATAGAAGAAACCATTCTCCACGGCAGGTCCGAAACCAAACTGGATACCAGGATACAACTCCTGCAAGGCCTCTGCCAACAGGTGGGCGGAAGTGTGCCAGAAGGTATGCTTACCCTGCTCGTCGTCAAACTTATAGAGTTCAATCTTAGCATCCTCGTTGATAGGACGATTCAACTCTACGGTCTCACCGTTTACACCGCAACTTACAACACTGCGTGCGAGAGCCGGAGAGATGCTCTCTGCAATCTGAAAACCAGTCACGCCCTGCTCATACGAACGAACAGATCCGTCTGGAAAAGTAATGTTAATCATATCTACAATATATGTTTGAGTTT
>Ga0265301_10003025_pt1 | contig 18376 bp, 17 predicted proteins | sample AusTroGonzalo_MG_2_FD_193488 | JGI IMG/M metagenome (GOLD analysis project Ga0265301, IMG submission 193488) | Bovine rumen microbial communities from tropical cattle in Woodstock, Queensland, Australia - Gonzalo_04 | ecosystem: Host-associated > Mammals > Digestive system > Stomach > Rumen ... | reverse complement strand
TGCAAAGCGCTCTGAATCCGTGACTGTGTCCTGCGGAATCGGATAGCCGATTTCCTCTGTTATCTGGCAAAGCTGCTCACTGATGTGGAGAATCTCATCCATACTCTGCATATCCAGATAGTTGGCAGAGCAGAAGTCCTCACGCTGTTTCTTTGTCGTCAGAGCCAGGTACTTCTGATAGATGGTCTGATAGCTGATGAAGTCGCCGAACTGGTTGGCAAAGCGCTTGTGTGCGCTTCTGGCCATATCTTCCTCTCCCGGAGGAAGGATGAACGGTGTCTTTGCCGAAAGGAATGCAAGACAGATTATGACTGGCCTTATGATGTTCGGATAACGCTTGAGAGCCTCGACAAGAGCTCTGGAATGCCTGGGAAGAAGCGGGTAGCGGACCATCACTTCACCGACAGATGTAAGATGTCGCATCTCATCTATGGCATGAAGGAGCCTCAGAGTGCGTTCTCCGCTCTGAAGAGCCTTTGAATCAGGTTTTGTAATGTAGGGGAAGTTCTCAAAATCATAGATTCCAAGGTCTACCATCCTGAGAACTACCTCGGAAAGGTCTGTTCTGAGAATCTCCTCAGTGGTCCAGAGAGGACGGGCCTCATAATCTTCCTTAGAGAACAGCCTGTAGCAGATTCCCGGTGCCGTTCTTCCGGCTCTTCCTTTGCGCTGTTCTGCAGAGGATCTGCTTATGGGTCGCTGTACCAGAGCGGAAGTGAAGTCTGTCTGGTTGTAGTAATTGATCTTGGCAAGTCCGCTGTCTATGACAATACGGATTCCGTCGATGGTAAGGCTGGTCTCTGCTATATTGGTCGCTAGAACAACCTTCATCTTTCCTTCTTCAGTAGGCTCGAATACCAGTTCCTGTTCTTCCTTGTTCAGCCTTCCGTACAGCGGATAGATCTGAAGATGATCGTGGTCACATTCATAGTAGATCTGCTGCATCGTTGTCTTGATGTCGAACTCACCGGGAAGGAAGACAAGAGTATCTTCGTTATTCTTATATCCGCCTGCCTTGAAGCGCTTCAGAATCTGGTTGAGAAGAACGCAGATTGAGTGTGAAAGCTCATCGGAATCGCCCTTTGTCCTAAGCGGGAAGTATTTGACATCCACATCATAGACTCTGGTTTTGATTGAGATGATAGGGGCGTTGTTGAAGAACCTGGAGAATACCTTTGTGTTGAGAGTAGCCGATGAGATTATGACCTTAAGCTCCGGTCTTCTTGCGACAATCTGCTTCAGAAGGCCCAGAATGAAATCTATGTTAAGGCTTCTCTCATGAGCCTCATCGACCATTATGACGCTGTATCTTGAAAGATCCGGGTCAGCCTTGAGCTCCTGAAGAAGCATACCGTCTGTAAGAATCTTGATGCGCGTGCTTGAATCCGTGGTGTCATAAAAGCGCATCTTGTAGCCGCAATAGTTCTCAGGAAGGTTTTCCGAAGCTATCTGGCTCTTGATGAACGAACAGACACCCAAGGTTGCGATTCTTCTAGGCTGGGTGATTCCTATTACACCGGTTTCGGCGAATCCGGCCTCTCTGAGGATAATCGGTAGCTGAGTGGTCTTTCCTGAACCTGTAGGGCTTTCGACAATGATGACCTGATTGTCCTTAAGACCATCGAGGATCATCTGCTTGTGCTTGTAAACAGGAAGGCTTTTGAAATCGGTCATCAGAGCTCGGGCTTCACCAACTTTGCAATCTGGTCAATTGTAAGTCCATCGGTGACTTTTCTGGTGGCAATCTCCTTGACTGAGAAAACATCTCCGTTCTGTGATGATACGACATAGGGGATACCGTTCTTCTCAGCATATGCGAACTGCTGGCCAAGTCCTTTCTCTCCGACATAGGAATCAGCATTCACGCCTTTTGCACGGAGTTTCATGGCAACGCTTTCAGACCATGCGATATCATCCTTGTTGGAAACGACCATGACATCGGCATAGGCAGAATCTGTGACAATCGGGCTCTTGAGCTCCTCAAGGGCTGCAATCAGTCTGTCCAGTCCGATACAGGAACCGACTCCGGGCAGGTTCTCCTTCGTATAAAGGCCTGCAAGGTTGTTATAGCGTCCGCCTGAGCAGATTGAGCCGATCTGAGGCATATCGAGAAGAAGGGTCTCATAGACGATGCCTGTGTAGTAATCAAGACCTCTTGTGATCGAGGTATCAAGGCAGAAATCCTTCTCGATTCCACAGGCCTTCATCATTGTCAGAATCTGTGAAAGCCTTACAATCTCCGGGCTCTGTCCGAACATCTTCTCAAGGATGGAAAGCGTGTTCTCAAACGAGGTCTTGTCGATTGAAATGAAATCAAGAACCTTGGCCGTCTGATCCTCGGTAAGGCCGTCTTCCTTGAGAATCTCACATACTCCGTCACGTCCGATCTTATTAAGCTTATCGATGGCCCTGAGCACGTCCTGGGACTTGTCCTGGATTCCGAGACCTACAAGGAATGTGTTCAGAAGACCTCTGTGCGAGACACAGACTCTGAATGAACCGACCTTCATCTGAGAAAGACATGTGTGGATCAGAAGAAGGATCTCAAAGTCGCTCTGTGCGTTGTCAACACCGACCATATCGAAATCGCACTGCCAGAACTCGCGGTATCTGCCTTTCTGAGGCTTCTCACCACGCCAGACCTTGCTCATGTGATAGCGCTTGAAGGGGAAGGAGAGAAGGCTGTAGTTTGCAGCGACATAACGTGCAAGAGGAACGGTGAGATCGAATCTCATGGCAACGTCTCTTCCGCCGTTGTCGGTGAAGCGGAACATCTGCTTGTCAGTTTCTCCGCCGCCTTTTCCGAGAAGAACCTCGGTATATTCCAAGGCCGGAGTATCAATCGGAACAAAGCCGAATGACCTGAGAATCTGCTGGATTTTTGCCATCAGTTTCTGTCTTACGATCTCCTGCTGAGGAAGGCTGTCTCTGAAGCCCTTAAGTACTTTCGGTTCTATCATTCTGCACCCCTGGTGTTGTCTTTTTATAAGAAATTTGTTGTAATATATTCTATACAAAAAAACGAATTGTTCAACGGCTATATAGATGTTTATCAGATATAAGAACGGGGCCGACGGACTGGATGCGGTAGCGCAGGTCTACTCCAGAGAGGAGAACAAAATAGATCCCAACCTCATCGACAGAAATGCCGTCAGCGTAATAAAGAGATTAACCGGCGCAGGCTATGAAAGCTACATAGTCGGAGGTGCCGTAAGAGACCTGTTACTCGGAAGAATTCCCAAGGACTTCGATGTCGCAACCGCTGCATCTCCCAGACAGGTCCATAAACTGTTCTACAATTCAAGAATCATCGGCCGCAGATTCAGAATCGTCCACATCACATACGGGGAAGAGATCATAGAAGTCTCCACATTTCGAAGCACCAGAGACCACGATTATTCAAACGACAACCAGTTCGGAACAATCGAAGAGGACTCGACAAGACGTGATTTCACCATCAACAGCCTTTACTATGACCCGATAAAGGGAAACCTCATTGATTTCAACAATGCTCTGGAAGATTTCAAGAACAAGAAAATCGTCTCACTCATTCCGCTGAACAGGACATTCATCGAAGATCCGGTGAGGATGGTCAGAGCTGTCAAATATTCCGTGACCACAGGTTTCAAGATTCCGTTCAGACTCTCAATGGCAATCAGACATTATGCACCTCTGATCGGACAGGTCAGTTCCTCCAGAATGACGGAGGAGGTGAACAAGATTCTTTCCTGCGGAAACTCAAGCGAGATATTCAGAAAACTCAATCAGTACAAGCTTCTTGTGCATATCCTTCCTGCCATGTCAGTTTACACAGGCTTTCCTCAGATGTTCGACTCATTGAAGGAACTGGATAAGGCTGTAAACGAATGCAAGGATGGTAAAACACAGCTTCCCAGAGCACGCATGTATCTGGCTCTTGTCGGACCGTTCATCGCAAAGAACGAAGAGTGGACCACACCGATGTCCGTTTTCAATGATATCCTTCGCCAGATAAAGGTTATGCTGAGTCCTATAACTCCGCCTAACTATGAGCTTGAGATGGCTGCTGCACTGTACATGGAATCATTGGGAATGCGTGTTCCCAAGAGCTGCATCAGACACAGAAATCCTGCTCTTGTCCAACAACAGAGAAGCAGCAAGGCACAGCCCAGAAAAAGAAGAATTCCGAAGAAGACTAAGACCACGCCTGAACGTGCAGATTAACCTTGTGGATAAGGATTCCACCGTATTTTTCCAGAGAATCAGCAATGAATTCCTCGAACTCAGCTATCTCAAGGCCTGAGATGTTCTCAGGTGTTCTGATGTTGATATCAAGGTCATAGCCTTCGTTGCTGTAGACGTAGGTTACCTTGTTTACCTTCATCGTATCGGCATATTCGTTGAGGCAGTGGTTCACCATCTGAGTGATTGCAGCCTCACTGATGGAGGTTTCCTCCTGCTTGCTGAATTCAGGACAGACGAGTGTCTTTTCAACAGTCTGGACCTTTCTTACGAACGGAAGGAATGCCAGACGTTTCTGAAGTCCGACACGGATTGAATCGTAAACGATGGAAGGATAGTTTCTTGTGATCTGAAGAGGCGGAACGGGAATGACATGCTTGCCTTCCGAATAGCGCACACGCATCGCAGTATCGATTTCATCCTTGGATGCAATGTCCTCGATATGAATCGTCTGGGATGGGTCGGGGAGGTTGAGTCTTCGGGCGATTTTGGTTGCCATTTTCTCCGATGTCCCGATGATGAGGATCTTGTGAAAACGTTCCGTCTGAAGCGCGTTGAGGACTTCCTGATGATGATCGGGGTCCTGGAAAAGGGCACGCTTAACGGCTGTAAGGAAGTTGGATTCCTGCTTGGCGCTTTTTCCGGCCAGGATTTTGTCGTTTTTAATCAACAGGCCGTCGTCAACGATGAGAGGAATATGATATTTGTCGGCTACCAGCTGGGCACGGAAGCTTTTTCCTGTGCCGCTTCTGCCGACCAAGGCATAGACCTTTACGGCAGGATTTCTGTAGATTCCCAACTTCGAAAGCAAATTCATGTTTAAATAATATGTAAAATACATTAGAATGTGAAGAAGATTTTCTTTGGAGGACAGTTGTGAGACTTGCGACTTTCAAGAAGGGTGGTGTTCATCCTTCAGATATGAAAAGCCTTTCCAACACACAACCGATCGTAAGGTTCCCGATTCCTTCTGAATTAGTTGTTTCCATGTCCCAGCACCTCGGTGCTCCGGCAACAGCTTTGAAGGCGGTAGGTGATCACGTATCAAAAGGTGAGAAGATAGGTCAGGCTTCAGGTTTCATCTCGGCGGATGTCCATAGTCCTGTTGACGGCACGGTTACAGCCATCAAGAAGGTCACTATGGCAAACAGCGTTTGCTGCGATGCTTTGGTAATTACACCGGATGAAACTCAGACAGATCCGTTCACTGAAAGAAGGGATTACAGTGCCATGACAAGCGCTGATCTTCTTGCCGAAATCAAGGACAAGGGAATAGTAGGTCTTGGCGGAGCAACATTCCCGGCACATGTGAAAATGACTATTTCTCCGGGTAAGGCTGTAGAGAATCTTGTTATAAACGGTGTCGAATGTGAGCCTTATCTTACAGCTGACCACCGCCTCATGCTTGAAAAGCCTTATGAGGTGCTTGAGGGAATCATGATCTGCCGCAAGATCCTGAATCCTACCAACACAATCATAGGTATCGAGGCCAACAAGATGGATGCCGTTGAGGTTCTCAGCAAGGCCATCAGCGAAAAGGGCTATCCCATTACCGTCATGCCTTTGAAGATGAAATATCCTCAGGGCGATGAGAAACAGCTTCTCAAGTCCACAATCAACAGAGAGATTCCTTCAGGAAAGCTTCCTCTTGATGTCGGTGCCGTTGTTGTAAACGTAGGAACATCCTATGCGATTTTCAACGCCATAGCATATGCAAAGCCGTTGTTCGAGAGAGTCGTGACTGTTTCCGGAGAGTGCATCAACAAGCCGTGCAACCTCATAGCTCCCATAGGAACCAAGATCAGTGATCTGATTGCCTATGCAGGCGGATTCAAGACTGAACCGGATAAGCTTATTTCCGGCGGTCCTATGATGGGTTTTGCCTTCTTTGATGAGGATACACCCATTGCCAAGGGAACAAGCGGTATTCTTGCCATCAATGATAAGAAGAGCTATGTGAAGACTGCATGCCTCAGCTGCGGACGTTGTGTCGCCGCATGTCCTATCGGACTTCAGCCCACAAAACTATATGCTCTTATTACAAACGGCAGATATGAGGATGCCATGAAGAACAACCTTATGGACTGTAAGGAATGCGGATGCTGTTCCTACAGCTGTCCGGCTCATCTGGACCTTGTCCATGCCTTCAAGACCGGAAAGAAGATGGGGAGGAAGAAATGAGACGAGTATCTTCATCACCGCATTTCCACAGCGGAGCCAGTACAAGCAACATCATGTACAGCGTTTCGGCCGCCCTTGCACCTTCCTGTATCTGGGGAATCTATGTTTTCGGATTCAGGGCTCTGGCGGTTCTGCTTGTCAGTATCGTATGTGCAGTTCTTACTGAGTATCTTCTCGGAAAGATCAACAAGGAATTCACTATCTGTGACGGATCAGCTTTAGTCACAGGTATTCTTGTCGGAATGAACATGAGCCCGACAATTCCTCTGTTCATCCCGGCCATTGCTTCGATATTTGCAATTGCCGTTGTCAAATGGACATTCGGAGGCCTGGGAGCAAACTGGGCAAACCCGGCAATCGCAGGAAGAGTATTCGTGTTCTTCTCATTCTCTTCTGTGATGAGCTCCTTCAAGCTTCCAAGAACACTTGCAGCCGTTGATATGGTGAGCTCTGCCACACCGCTTTCACTTGTTAAGACAGTTCTTTCAGCAGGTGAGTCTTCAGGTATGACAAGCATCCAGATTCTTGCAAACAACGGTTATCTTGCAACTCCATTCGCAATGAAGGTACAGCAGGCAACAGGTATCAGCGCCTACAACGTTGATGCCTTCCTGGGAAATATCCCCGGTTGTATCGGTGAGGTTTCCAAGCTTCTTCTGATTGCCGGCGGAATCTACCTGCTTTGCAGAAAGATAATCACATGGCATATTCCTGTGTCATATCTCGGAGTATATGCTGTTCTGACTTGGATCTTTGGAGGTCTTCCGTTCGGACTTGGCTTCTTCCACGGAGAGGTTCTTTCGAATCTTCTCAGAGGAGGTCTGATCCTCGGAGCACTGTTCATGGCAACCGATATGGTCACAAGCCCGATTACCCATAAGGGAATGCTGATATTCGGAGCAGGCTGTGCATTCTTCACATTCCTGTTCAGAACATTCGGTTCACTTCCTGAGGCAACCAGCGTGGCCATTCTGATCATGAACATCGTAACGCCCACAATCGACAGATTCTGTATTCCTAAGCGTTTCGGAGAGGAGGTCAAGCAGTGAAGTACGTAAAGACCGCCTTGATTCTAGCCGCAATCTGCGCCGTTGCAGCCGTTGTTCTTGCAACGCTGAACATGGTCACTGAGCCGGCTATTGAGAAGTATGAAAACCAGAAGGTTCTTTCAGCACTGGAGTCTGTTTCCAACGGAATGGATATCGGTGATATGAAGACCGTAGATGGCGACGCCTATGTGCAGTATCTGTATCCTCTTACCAAAAACGGAAAGACAGGAGGCTATATCTTAGGTCTTTCTTCAATCGGATACGGTGGAGAGCTCGGAATCATCGCCAGCTTCGACACTGACGGACTTGTCATGAATGCCATTCTGGTAAGCGACAGCGAGACTCCGGGTGTCGGAAAGAAGGCTGAAGCAAAGGGTTATATGGACAAGTTCATAGGAACCGGTTCAGATTCTAATCCTGTTCCGACCAGCAAGTCGATGTTAAGTGATGCGGATGCCGCTGCAGTAAGCGGAGCCACCATCACCTATACCGGTATTACAAAGGCCCTGAAAGCAGGATCTGCCTATGTAAGGTCACTGTGAGGAGTCGGATATGAAAGCAAACATCAAAGAATTAACCAAAGGTATCTTCAAAGAAAACCCGACATTCATCATCATGCTCGGAATGTGTCCGACACTCGCAGTTACAACCCAGCTTGTGAATGCAATAGGAATGGGTGCAGGTGTTCTGTTCGTTCTTCTGTTCAGCAACATCTTCATCTCGCTTCTTAAGAATGTCATTCCAAACAGTGTCAGAATCCCGTGCTACGTCGTTGTCATCGCATCGTTCGTCACAATCGTACAGATGGTGTTCCATGCATATCTTCCAAGCATCTACGAGGCTCTTGGCGTCTATCTTCCTCTGATAGTCGTCAACTGCATCATCCTCGGACGTGCCGAGGCCTTTGCAAACAAGAACACCGTCCTTGATTCGGCTTTTGATGCAATCGGAATGGGAATCGGCTTCACACTTGCCCTGTCTCTGATTGCAATCATCAGAGAATCCTTCGGAGCCGGAACCATCACATTCTTCGCAATCGGAGGCTGGGACGGAATCATCAAGGTCCCGTTCTTCAACAAGTGGCCGATAAGAGTCATGACACTTGCCGCAGGAGCCCTTCTTCTGATGGGCTATCTTAAGGCATTCTTCAACTGGAACACCGAAAGGAAGGCCAGAAAGGCAGAGGAGGTAAAAGCATGAGAATCATAGCTATCCTTCTGACATATGTCTTTATCAACAACTTCATCCTGGTCAAGTTCCTCGGACTTTGCCCGTTCATCGGAGTATCCAAGAACAGCGAAAGTGCAGTCGGAATGGGCCTTGCTGTCACATTTGTTACCGGAACTGCTTCAGTTGTCTGCTGGTGCATCTACCACGGTCTTCTTGAGCCGTTCGGACTTCAGTATCTGCAGACGATCGCCTTCATTCTGGTAATCGCTGCTTTGGTCCAGCTGGTTGAAATGGTTCTGAAGAAGATGAGCCCGTCCCTTTACAAGGCTCTTGGAATCTTCCTTCCGCTGATCACCACCAACTGTGCCGTTCTGGGAATCGCAATCATCAACATCGATGAGTCATACAACCTTATCGAATCCTTTGCAGCCGGAATCGCAGCAGGAATCGGTTTCACAATGGCAATCATCCTTATGAGCAACATCCGTGAGCAGCTTGAACTCAAGCCGGTCAGAAAGAGCTTCAAGGGTGTTCCCATCGCATTCATATCAGCAGGCATCATGGCTCTTGCCTTCATGGCATTTGACAACAGCCTGCTTACAAATCTTCATCTGGCATAAGGGGAGGCGAATATGGCGATTTTATATGCATTTCTGATAATTGCCGGTATCGGTGCTCTCCTTGGTCTCGGTCTTGCAATAGCTGATAAGAAGCTTGCAATCGAAAAGGATGAGAAACTTATCGCCCTTGAGCAGATCATGCCCGGTGCCAACTGCGGCGGATGCGGATTCGCAGGCTGTGCCGACTATGCGGCCGCTGTGGCATCCCAGAAGGCCGAACCGGGACTGTGTGCACCCGGAGGAAAGGATCTTGCCGAGAAGATGGGTAAGATCATGGGTATCGAGGTCACAGTAGGCGAGAAGAAGGTTGCCTACATCTTCTGCAAAGGAAGCTGTGAGAAAACCAAAAAGGATTATGACTACAGAGGTCTTACGGACTGTAACGCTGCTTCGCTTCTGTTCAGAGGCGACAACGGATGTAAGTCCGGATGTCTGCATCTGGGATCCTGTATGGCCGTTTGTGACAGCAATGCAATCTACAAAAAGGAAGACGGAACACTTGCAGTGGACCGCACCAAATGTATCGGATGCGGAAAGTGCACCAAGGTCTGTCCGAACGGAGTCATCAAGCTTATTGAGGACAGAACTCAGTTTGTAGTAGCATGCAACAGCCACGACAAGGGCGCTGATGTGCGCAAGGTCTGTGAGGTCGGCTGTATAGGTTGTAAGATCTGTCAGGTCAAATTCCCTGAAGCAGGCTTCAAGGTTGAGGACAATCTTGCCGTTTCATCACCTGTAGCACCGGAAGATCAGGCCGTTCAGGCAATGGAAGCCTGCCCCAGAAAGGTGATTACAAGACGCTGAGGAAATAGTTGAAACATATTCTGGGCGTTTATAGCCAACTCCCATCGGGCTCCTCGAAAGAGGAGTTCGAAACAATGGTCTCCAAGCAGTTGAAACCTTTGCTTACCATGGTTTACAACACAAAGGATCTGAAACTGCTTTTCAGGCTCAGCATCGCTGAGTTTGATTATATTGAGACCTACTACCCGGAAATCAACATGCTGATCAACGAGCTTTGCAGACGTTCTCAGATGGAGATTCTGACCTCGAGTTACTATGACGTCATCCTTTCTCTGATTCCATCCCATGAAAGGGCTTCCCAGATAGAAAAGACAACGACTTACATCAGAAAACATTTTTCCAGAAAACCCAGAGGCCTTTGGTTCTACAACCAGGTCTTCAATCCGACATCAATTCCCGTCGTGGGACTGTGCGGACTCGATTATACCGTAATCTCGACATACAACCAGATCAGCAACAGCATTGAGTCCACAAAACCGTTCTACACGGATGAGATGGGAAAAGATGTTCTGGTTTTCCCGATAGATGACCGATTCAGCAAGCTTACAAGCGATCTGTATAACGGAAACATCAATCTGGACAGATATCTTTCTGACTGTGCCAAAGCCGCCAAGGAAACCAAGGGTCCCATCAGTACCATAATGCTGAATATGGACCAGCTTATGGGTACCGATGACTCGGCCGAGGTCTACAAACGCATCTATGACAACCTTGACGGAGAATGCACACTCCCAAGCATCTACATTCAGGAGAATGAGATAGGAAAGACTCATTATCTTCCCACCGGTCTGTATGGGCGCGATTATTCAATCGGAAAGGCTACTTCAATCAAACAGATTATCTATGATAACCCGATGCTTTCAAGAAACTATGGCGTTATCAATATGCTCAGGGATGTCATCCGTGATTCCAAAAAGACCATTGACGGAAGAAAAAACATAGACAATCTTCTGATGATGGCCAGCAGTTCAAGCCTGTATTTCCCCAATGAAAGCAGAAATCCTTCCATCCAGAGGAATATCAACAGGTTCGCCTGTGAGATAGAGGCCACATTATCCGGAATTAACAATGTAAACTTCCCTGAGGAAACCGATGTTGATTTCGACAGGGTAAAAGAGCTTCTTGTGCTTAATAAGAGCGGTATTGCCTATCTGAACAAGAAGGGTGCCGTCATAAGCAGATTCACGGTTTCTTCAGCTTTGCATGATCTGGCATTCCACAGCGGAGACGGAATGTTTGCTGATTCATTCATATCAAACAGCACATCCTCGACAACCAAGACTGAAACAAAACTTGTCTCACAGACTTATGAAGTCACGCCGCTTGATAAGAAAAACACCGACTTCTTTGCAAAAGCTCCTACGGTCAATCTGGGAAAGATTCCGGTTTCAGTGACCAAGAGATATAAATTCAGACAGACGAACCTCATTCTTGAAATTGAGATAGAAAACCTTTCGGATACAAAGCTGAAAGGCTATACCTATGTGAATACGATAAACCTGGCTCTGCCCGTAAGGTGCTCGTGTACATATCCGGAAGGAGAGATCGAGGATGGTGGAACGGCCTCCGCACAGAGTCTCCTGTTGTCTGATAAATCATGTCCGATTACGGTTTCATTAGTCCTTGGAGAGAATCTTTCCGTTTCCAGGAATGATTTTGAGGTGAAAACGCGTACTTGGCTTGGAGACAAATCGTTTTACGAGTATACTCAACTGAGAATTCAAAAGCAGCTCTCACTGGAGCCGTATGAGGCATGCCGCCTTTCAATCGGATTCAGGACAGAGAAGCGAAAGGAGAAACATAATGACACTACAGAACAGAGCGCTCCTTGAGCAGTTAAAAACCGAATCCCAAGCAATCTGGAGGGGACTTTGACCCGGAAGGGTTAAGATCTAAACTTGCAGAGCTTGAAAAGCAGACACTTGAACCTGATTTCTGGGGAGACAAGCAGAATGCTGATTCCGTTTTCGCCCAGATTAATACCATAAAGGATACACTTCTTCCATTTGAGAAACTCCTCTCCGACATTGACGAGACCTATGACCTCATCGAACTGTATGAGGAAGAGGATGACGGAAATGAGGAGTATGCCAAGGAAGTCGATGATAAGATCCTTGAGCTTGAAGAAGAATACAGACCTCTTAAGCTGAAAACACTTCTCAATGGAAAGTACGATAAGGGAGACTTGTTCCTTACAATTCATGCAGGAGCAGGCGGAACAGAAGCCTGTGACTGGACTTCCATGCTGATGCGCATGTACCTCAGATGGTGCGAGCGCCATAAATTCAAGACTGAGATCCTTGATACACTCGAAGATGAAGGCGGCTATAAGAGCGTCACAATCCAGGTCAACGGACCTTATGCCTTCGGATATCTGAAGGGTGAGGCCGGAGTCCATCGTCTTGTAAGAATCTCACCGTTTGATTCCAATGCACGCCGTCACACCTCATTCTCGTCCGTATACGCATCTCCGATCGTCGATGACAACATCGATATCGAAATCAAGCCCGAGGACATCAGAATCGATACCTACAGAGCAGGAGGAGCTGGTGGACAGCACGTCAACAAGACAGATTCGGCTGTCAGAATCACTCACTTCCCGACAGGTATCGTTGTCCAGTGCCAGAATGAAAGATCCCAGATCATGAACAAGGATAAGGCATTCAAGATGCTCAGAAGCCGTCTGTATGACTATTACAGCCAGAAGCTTGCAGAGGAGCATCAGGCCGAGGCCATAGAGAAGAAAGACATCTCCTGGGGTTCCCAGATCAGAAGCTACGTCTTCCAGCCTTATACAATGGTCAAGGATGCAAGAACAGGCGAGCAGACAGGAAACATCCAGGCTGTCATGGACGGAGATCTGGATAACTTCATCGAAGCATATCTCAGGTGGAGCCAGAGCAATTGAAGCGTCGGACAAAAGTCTTTGTCTTCATTTTAATGTTGATTCCTGCCATCGCCTTCTGCGATGACTTCAACGTCCTCATTTATCCTTCCAATGCTGAGATAAGCTCTTATGTCAGCACATTCTTTCCTACGGCTGTCCTGGATTCTGCGACAGTAGAAGCCAAGCAGCAGAGAAAGATAGTCGAACATCAGAAGGAAGCCGGAGAGAAGCTTGCTAAGGAATATAAAGGTGAAGACAGTTCAAAAATCAAAACCGCCAAGGCAGCTCTTTATGAATTCGAGCTTGAGAAACCGGAAAATCCATACGATGTCAAACTTGTAAGTTACAGCGGTAAAACTGTGGACAATGCAGCTCTGATTTCCGGAGACAGAATGCTCTTGCGTTATATGTGCCTTCAAAGCGGAGCCGACATCATTCTGATTCCAATTGTTTCAAGGCTCGGGGATTTCAACCAGGTTTCGTTGTACAGGTATTCGTATGCCTCTGATGAATTCAATCTGATCTATGAGCGCATATCAACGGATACAGACAGATTCACGGAAAGCTCAGTGCTCAGATTCGCTTCTTCCTTTATTGAAGGAGAACCTGTTCTCATAAGGCTGGATAACCTTGTTGACGGGGCTTATGTGAAAATCGATGACAAGGATGTCTCGGTTCTGAATGGTTTTGTATTCACCACATCAGGCCTTCATAGACTTGAGATAGGGGCCCTGGGCCATTCATCAAGGCTTGTTTCCATAAATGCCTTATCCAACGCAATCATCGCATTTGATGCAAAGCTTCCTTCTGTTGTTTATTCCAATCTGCTTATCCAAACAAATCCTTCATCAACGGTAAAGATCAACGGCATTGAGATAGGGCAGACACCTCTTGTACTTGAGTCCTACAGCCTTCCGTTGACACTTAGATTCGAAAAAGATCAGTACATGGGTAAGAACTATGCCCTTACTGAGAACGCTTCAAAGATAAGCATCGACCTAAAGCCTGAATGGATGGCCAATCAGGATATTCTTAAGAAGAGCAAGGATAAGTTCTACTGGTCCTTTGCAAGGTCGATTCTATTATTCGGTTCCAAGCTTGCGCTTGGTTTATTCAATGACGGAAACAGCAAAGTTCTCTCGTCATTGGATATGGCCTTTTCAGGCATAATCGCAGTATCTATTGTTGATACGGTGGGATGCCTTGTCGACTATTTCAGACACACAGAGTACATTTCACCATAGGGGAATAAATATGGCATTTTTCGGAATAGGAAAAAAACTCAAAGCACTTTTCAGTAAGTCCTTGGATCAGTCATTCTTCGACAATCTTGAAGACCTTCTCATTGAAGGTGATTTCGGTGCGAAGAACGCTATGATGATCAGTGATGAGGTCAATGAACGCAAACCCAAGACTGAAGAGGAGTTTCTCGCTATTGTCCGTGAGCTTCTTGAGGATAAGATTGACGGAATTAAGCTTGAGCCTGTGAAAGGAGAGCTTACCGTATACCTTGTTCTGGGAGTCAACGGAGTCGGAAAGACCACATCAATTGCCAAACTTGCAACTCATTATAAGAATGAAGGTTATAAGGTTGTCATGGCTGCTGCCGACACATTCAGAGCCGCTGCAATCGACCAGCTTGAGCTTCATGCCGAGAGAACAGGAACCAGAATCGTAAGACAGGAGAACGGAAGCGATCCGGGAGCTGTCATATATGATGCCATCTCAAGCGCTCAGGCCCGCGGAGATGACCTGATTCTCTGCGATACCGCCGGACGTATGCACAACAAGGAAAACCTTGTCAGAGAGCTTCAGAAGATCGATAAGGTCATCAGAAACAGAGTCAAACCTGAAAACTACAAGAAAATTCTAGTAATCGATGCCACAACCGGTCAGAACTCCATCAGCCAGGCACAGATCTTCAATGAAGCTGTCGGCCTTGATGCCCTGATTCTCACCAAGTATGACTCTGCTGCAAAGGCAGGAGCACTCGTCCAGATCGGTATTCCTGTGGCCTTTGTAGGAACAGGTGAGCATTACGAAGACATCCATCAATTCGACAAGGAAGAATTCCTTACATCTTTGGCAGGACTTACTGACTGATGAAGAAAACCCTTTTCTTTATATTTCTGATCTTCTCTGTGATGACGCTTAATGCGGAAGTGTTCAAGTCAAATCAACTTGGTCAGAAACTTGAAAAGGCAGACAAGGTAGAAGAAAAGGGCGTATATCTTGTTGAAGAAGGATATATGAGATTCCTTTATGTCGACGGTTCTGTTTTCTGGACGGAAAGCACAATCAAGAATTCTCCTGAAGAGACTGTGGTTTTCAGAACCTATGAGAACTCAGATGAAAAGCTTTCCCGTACATACAAAGACGGTCGTCTTATTGAGGAATCAGTCACCAAATCAGGGATCACAAAAACAAGTAGCTACGGATACAGCAGCGGACAGCTGATTTTTGTTTCTTCTATCGACTTAGACGGAACATCGTCCGTCCAGTCATTTTTAAGAAGCTCAGATAAAAAAGATGTCATAGGAGTCTCCGATTCGGGTTCAGTCAGATTTCTGTCTGACAAGTACGCATATCAGAACGGAGAAGTACTTGTGAATCTTGCTCCAGGCCTGGTGACAAGCGGTGAACACAAGATTCTGGAAAACGGTGACATTCTTATTATGGAAGATGAATCCACTGAATCGGTCTACAACCAGAGAGGACAGCTTCTGAGCCGTAAAAAGGGCGAGAAACTTGTAACATATCTGTATGACAATGATTATCTGATCAGAGTGGAAACAAAAGACAGGACTTCCCGAATTGTTGAGAATTACGGTGACGGAAAACCATATGACAGATATGAGTATGAGAATGAAGTTCTTGTAAGTCATACCGTTTTCAAAGACGAGGGTAATATCAAGACCATGTTCAGCCAGGGAAGGGTTGTCGCTGTTGTCTACTATAAGAGGGATAACAGAACAATTGATAGGATAGAGTATAATTAGACCATGTTCAGATTCAGAACTGCCTTCAGATATGCGTTCTCAAAGACAAGAGGCCAAAGAGTCACAAGCATCATGATACTTGTGGGCATAGCCATCGGCCTTATTGCACTTTTGGTCATATCCGCAGTGATGAACGGCCTTCAGAATGCCCAGATGGATCAGCTTAAGAATCTTGAATCCTTTGATCTGATTGTCGTATCCGATGTCCTCGACCCGGATGAGATTGAATCTGTTAACGATGTAGGTGAGGCTTTCAGGTTCATCGAGACGAATGCACTGATAATCGATGAAACAAGCGAAAGCAGCCAGAGCATAAGAATAAGGGCCTTTGACGGGGATATATTTGAGAGTCCCAGGTTCTCAAAAAGCCTTACAGTCATATCCGGAAGCAAAGACGGAATGGCCGGCCTTCTTCTTTCCTATACCACCAGAAACAGACTTGGAATCAAATACAGCGACTCCATAAAGATGACATTCCTGAAGCGCGGAAAGACGGCGACAATAGTTCCGTATTCCGCCCATCTTCCTGTTTCCGGCTTCTTCAGCTCCAAGATGAGTGAATTCTCATCTTCAACGGCATTCATGGATTATTCGATTTTGTCCGGAATCATCGGAACGGACGAATCCAAGATTGCTGTCTATGTATCGGGAAATCAGAAATCCGTTGTCCAGAGCATCCTAAGCCTTGATCCGAATGCAAAGGTCATTACCTGGCAGGAATACAACAAGGCTCTGTATTCAGCTCTGATGCTGGAAAAGACTCTTATGTATGTGTTCCTGGCCTTCATGTTCCTCATAATCTGCGTCAACCTGAAGAACTCAACCAGAAGACTTCTTTCAAACAAGCAGAAGGAAGGAGCAATGCTCAGGGCTCTGGGATGCAGCAGAAGGTCTGTAAATGCAATCTTCCTGGGTCAGGGACTTGTGATATCTGTTTTGGGTGAGATTCTTGGTGTGGTTGTAGGAAGAATCCTTATAGCCAATCTTCAGAACATACTTAAGCTCGTTGATAATGTCGTCTATGCCGTCTCCGGTAGCAGAACTGTTCTGACACAGATTCCGTTCAATGCCAGTATCGGCGCTATTGAAACATTTGCAGTCTGTCTTTTCATCTTCCTTCTATCGCTTATGTTCACTTTCATCGGCTGCAGAAGGATCTATAAATCAGAAATAATGGAGGTAATACTCAATGCATCCTATTGAGCTCATTTCCATAACAAAGAGATTCAAGACATCCGAAAAAGGTGAGGGTGAGATTACCATCCTCAACAATATCGACCTTCAGGTTCTTTCCGGACAGTCCACAGCCATAATCGGCAAAAGCGGAAGCGGGAAAAGTACTCTGCTTCATATAGCCGGGGGACTGGACAGCCCATCTGAGGGAAAAGTCCTCTGCAAGGGCACTGATTTTTCGTCTCTTGATGATAAACACCGTTCTGCTCTCAGAAATCTCCATATAGGTTTCATCTTCCAGGCCAATCTTTTGTTGGAGGATTTCACAGCACTTGAGAACGTAATGGCTCCGGCTCTGATCAGCGGGAAGAAGGAAAGCGAATGCAAGGACAGAGCTGTCCAGCTTTTAAAGAAACTCGGACTTGAAGACAGAATGTCCCACGTTCCCGGAAAGCTTTCAGGCGGTGAGAAACAGAGAGTTGCCATCTGCAGAGCCCTTATGAACGAACCTGAAGTTATTCTTGCCGATGAGCCAACAGGTGCTTTAGATGAGGAAAACGCCGCCGAAGTAGAGGAACTTCTTCTGAATCTTGTAAAGGAAGAAGGAAGAAGTCTTCTTCTTGTTACCCATAACCAGGATTTCGCCTATAAGTGCGATAACGTGTATCTTCTCAAGAATCACGGTCTGACTAAGGAGAAATAAGTAAATGAATCCTTTTGTCAGGCTTTGGAGCTTAAAGAGAATTACAAGACGCGGAAGACTTACAAGCTGCCTCATTCTCATTGCACTTGTAATGGCGCCGCTTGTCTGTGCTCTTATCTTCTCCGACAGCATGATGGAAGGAATCACCAGTAAATACATCTACCTGTCCGACGGCCACGTTCAGATCAACGGCGAGCATCTAACCTCAATATCATCGATGATAGGTGAGGAGAATGAGAAACTGATGATCTACAGCGCCGATGAGGTGACCAGCGGCTATGCTCTGATGTATTCGGCTACAAACACAAGCTCTGTTATGATCAAAGGCGTCTCTGATTCCTATTTCAATGAACTTAGGATGCAGCAGATAACCTTTGAGAGAAATACAACACCATCGACTTCCAGTATCAAAGGTATCGCCATAAGCCGTGCTACGGCCAAGAAGCTGGAAGTGGGACTGGGAGACAGAGTTGCCCTGATGATAGTCCCGGATGATGTGAACAAGGTTCTGAGACCTGTACTTGTAAGAATCGATGCTATCTTCTTCAGCGGTTATGACCAGCTGGATG
>Ga0265301_10003022_pt1 | contig 18383 bp, 15 predicted proteins | sample AusTroGonzalo_MG_2_FD_193488 | JGI IMG/M metagenome (GOLD analysis project Ga0265301, IMG submission 193488) | Bovine rumen microbial communities from tropical cattle in Woodstock, Queensland, Australia - Gonzalo_04 | ecosystem: Host-associated > Mammals > Digestive system > Stomach > Rumen ... | reverse complement strand
TTCCTGTTCGTCGGGCCACGATTTCGCTATGGCTTCTTCTCCCCTGCACTTCACAGCGCAAAGCTTGCCAGTCGCTATTGGGTTCGTTGGCAACTACGCCCCTTGGGACTTCCACCCAAACTTCGGAACATGCCCGTCATACAAAAAAGACTCTCCATGCGGAAAGTCTTCCGGACCAACGGAAAACGAACCGGGAATCCCCCGCCGGACTTTGAAACCGATGGCTGATGGGCCGGAGAGGGACAGGCCGGCAGGAACGGGTCTTTAGCCCGCATTAAACATTTCTGCTGATCACCAGCCGGATCCTGTGGCCATGGATGCCGATCGTCACCTCATTTGCCAGGCGGGCAACAATGGACTTCTCCAGCTCATCCAGGTTTACTTCTGAAGCGGAATTACCGCGCAGATGGTCCCGGTAAGCGGACAGGGACCATTTTCCGGCCCATACCGGCGCGTTTTCGGATTCCCGGATTCCGTAGCTCAGATAATCCGGAAGCGCAGAAACCAGGTTCTCCGGCATCTCCGAAATGTTCTCAAACATATAGGAGCAGTTCAGCATTTCCGCGATCTTCGCCATAAATCCTTCCGTCTTGTTCGGCATGTCCGAAGAACATTCGCTTACATCCGCTTCCAGGATGATATCATAGCCCCCGGGCGTCGTCTCCAGCCAGATTTCTCCGGCGAAATCCTTCAGCATCTGGTTGGCCATGCCCAGAGTTTCCTCTGTCAGCAGAATCATGTGCTGAAAGTTCTTCCCGATGATACCTGCCTTGTGCGCAAAGTCGCTCAGAATCTCATTCACTTCACTGGTCCGGCGGATGCTGCCGTTCACCCATAGTTTATCCGTTTTCATGAGCCATCCTCTTTTCGTCTTCCTTCTTTTTCCCGAACAGGTTCCCGATCAGCGTAATGATACCGGTAGCCGCCAGTACGCCGCCGGCGGCGGGCGCACAGATTTCTTCACCCATGGGCACCAGCATCAATGCGGCGCCCAGAAGCACCGGAACACACTCCGCGATAATGAAGCCTTTCTGGTATTTGTTTTTAATCATCCGCCTCAGGACCAGCAGGCTGTAGATGATCGCGAAACCTCCCATGAGATATTTCAGGTACTTTTGCAGTATTCCGGGGCTGATCGCCAGCAGGGCGCCGGCCGCTGCAAAAATACCGTTCAGTCCGATATGCACGCCTTTGCCGGCCTTGGAGGTTTCTTTGTCCGTTGCTGCCAGCACAATACCGATTCCGCTCAGGGCGGCAATCGCGATCCCAAGAATCAGCATGGAAGCATTCTGGTTCACCAGCATCCAGATTCCGACTCCGGAAAGGATCAGCGGGGAGATGTTTCTGCGTATTCTTTTCATCGTCAGCTCATCAGTATGTTCTTCGCCTGGTACAGGAGAATCAGGTCAAAGATGCCGCTGACCAGATAGCTGATGCCGATGACGACCATCAGCGCGCCTTCAATCGCGGCGGGATGGATCAGGATCAGTATGCCGGCCGCGATCATCAGCACCGAGAAAACCACAATCAGTCCCCTGTTGGGATAGAATCCGGGTGCGCTGAGCGTGGCCAGGTTGCTCAGACCGTTCATCAGCAGGACGATGCCTGTGATAATCGGGAACAGACCCACGACAAAGCCGGAGTTGAACCAGGCCAGGAAGCCGATCAATGCGGCAAAGCCGCCGACGACAAACTGCGAGGAGTCTTTGACCGGCCCGAACAGATAGACCAGCACGCAGCCGACGCCGCAGGCGATCAGCATGGCAGCCGCGATCTTCACAATCACTTCCATGGCGGACTGCCGGGCGATGATCAGTGCGATGCCGAAGGCAATACTGATAACAGCCGGCACCAGTTTGGCGCGATGAAGTCTTTTGATTAATTCATTCGTTGTTTCGTTCACTTTGGTTCTTCCTCTCTTTTCCGTTTGCGGATACCGTTTCGGTTAACAACAGCATGAGCATACCGCAAACGGCTTCTCTTTACAACCCCCGCAGAAGGGAAACAGGACAGGGGGTTCTGCCCTTGTCCTGATAAAAAAGTCTTTCTGTTCCGGAAAAGCCGGTGATCACATTTCCAGCTCCCAGATCGGAAGGAGTTCGTTTTCAAACACAATCTCTCCTTCATCGAGATCGGATGCCTGCCATACCAGACCGCCGTTTTCATTGAAGAAGCAGCTTCCTTTCACTTCACCCTGTTCGATCTCGGCCGTCGTGTCAATTTCCCCGTCTTCCTTGTATGTCAGCAGCTGCTTCAGGCCCTGGAACTTCACGGTTTCGGTCTCGGGAATATAAGTGCCTTTCAGTATGTATTCCCAGGTTTGGTCAGCGCTCTCGCCCCAGGTCAGCAGGATGTTATATTCATTATCGTGAACATCCCATACGAAATCAAGCGCGGCCCGGTCATGGACATACCGGCCGGCAAAGTTGCCGATCCTCAGCAGGCCGATATCGAAACCGCCTTCCTTCGCTTCCTTCCAGATCAGAATGCCGTTTTGATCGACCGTAAAGCTGGCCCCGGCATCGTCTTCGTTTGTGCCTTCGATAAGCTCGGCCTTGCCGTCCGCGATCTTATAGTCACCTTTGATGCCCCGGGCGTCCTTGAGGGAGTTTGACTCTTCGTCGAAATTGGACAGGTATTCCCAGGCGGTAAAGGTACCGTCTCCGTTCCTCTGCATCGCCTCGATCTGGAACCCGTCGTCCTGCCGGCCGATCCATACCCGGGCATTTCCGTCGTTCGACACCCAGATGCTCTCATAAATCTTCATCTCAGGCGTGGACGGCTTATATTCTTCCTCCGCCATTGCGAACGTGCATCCCAGTCCCAGGGCCAGTACCAGTGCCGTCAGAATTGCAGTCACTTTTTTCATTTTGGAACTCTCCTTTACACTGAGTGTTTTTTATTGATGAACCGCCATAGCGGTCCTGCAGGTTTATACGCAGCCGGATACCGTGATGGCAGTACCCGTTTTGCTTTTTTGCTCACCCGTTGTACCGTACGCACAGCATCGTCAGGTCGTCAAACTGCGGCGCGTCCCCGACGAAACGGTCCACATCGGCTTTCACCGTCTCCAGCACCTTCTCCGGCTCCAGGCCCCGGTTGCTGTTCAGGACCTCCATCATCCGCTCGGTGCCGTAGAGTTCATTCTGTGCGTTCGTGGCTTCCGGCACGCCGTCCGTGTACAGGAACAGTTCCTCCCCGGGTTCCATTTTGAGTTCATACTCTTTATACCGGACGCCTTCCATTCCGCCGATGACGAAGCCGTGCTTGTCCTTTACCAGCTCAAATTCCCCTTCGGCCCGGGTCACCACCGGATATTCGTGGCCCGCGTTGGCCGCCTTCAGTTCCCCGGTCCGCAGGTCCAGGATGCCGAGCCAGACGGTCACGAACATCTCCTGCTGGTTATTCTGGCAGATCCGGTTGTTCGTCGTCTCCAGGATTTCCCGCGGGCTCACACCGGTCATCGCGATATTCTGGATCATGATCTTGGAGGCCATCATGAACAGCGCCGCGGGAACGCCCTTGCCGCTCACGTCCGCCATGACCAGCACCAGATGGTCGTGATCGATCAGGAAGAAGTCGTAGAAGTCGCCGCCTACTTCCTTCGCCGGCTTCATGGACGCGTAAATGTCAAATTCAGAGCGGTCCGGGAATGCCGGGAACACGCTCGGCAGCATATCCGCCTGGATGCGGGTCGCCAGCGACAGTTCCGTGCTGATGCGCTCCTTCTCCGCCGTCGCCGTCGTCAGTTCATCAATATATTTGGTGACCTGCTCCTCCATATGGTCGATGGATCCGGCCAGTTTTCCGATCTCATCCTTGTTTTTGATGGTTTCCGTCAGTTTTGTTTCGGCGGGCACTTCCTCTGTCGCAAATCGTACCGCTTCGTCCGTGATCTTTGTCAGCGGCTGCAGCAGCACCCTGCGCAGATAGAAATGCTGCGCGACGATGATGATGATCACCAGCAGCGCCAGCACCAGGAGCACAAACCCGATAAAGCGGTTGCGCACCCTCGTCAGGTTCTCCATCTGCCGCTGCACGCACAGGATGGCCTTCGTCTGCCCGTCCGTTCCCTTCACCGGCACCATGGCCGTGATATGCGCATCCGTCTCGATGTAGCCGCGGTCGCGGATCACAATCTCCGAGTCGGATTCCCCGTCATACAGCCTGCGGTATTTTTCCTTATATTCGTCGTTGGTCGTGTCCCGGACGTATCCGAAGTCATACTTCGTATATTTGCTCTCTTTGTTGATCGTGGAAAAGAGGAACGTGATATGTGCGTAATCGGACAGATCCGGCCGGATCACATAGATGAACGTCGCGCCGGAGGAGTTGCACAGGCGGTCCAGTTCCGTCCAGACGTCCATGTATTCTTCCGTTGTCCCTTCGCTCTGCGCATAGGCATCCGTCCGGTCGCCGTTTATTTCCGTCCTGGCGGTATTCGCGATCTCAACCGCCCCGTCTTCATACAGTTTCAGCATACCGTCTGTAAAACTGCGGTATCCCAGAATCCCGATGATCACAGACAGCAGGATCATTGGGATGATAATCCCTATAATGCTTTTGAAAACAACGCTTTCGCCGGGCTTCTTCATCTCGGTTCTCCTTTCGGCTGCTTCCTGTCTGTTTATCATACTCCGGCCGCAGCAAATCCGCAACACCTGCAGTCTGCTGAGAAAAGCGGAGAAAAAAGCGGCAAATCACGAATAATTTGTTGCGGTTCAGCCGCGTTTCATATAATATGGTATAATCAGCATGGAAAACCAATATGGAGGTGACTTGCTTGACACGCAAAAAAACATTCCTGATCGTTCAGTCCCTGCTTTGCGCGCTGATCGCGGGGCTGCTGGCTGCCTCCGCGCTCTGTCTGTATTTTGACGGCGCGGCAAAGCAGGCTGAAGGGGATCTGTTCTACTACATGTACACACGGGAAAGGGTCGGCGCCAAGCTGCTGCCCATCCTGCCGCTTTTGTTCTGCGCCTTCGGGATGACGGTCTCCGGCCTGATCCTGGGCATCAAAGATGAAAAGGCGGACAAGCCCGTGCGGGATGAAAAACTCCTGCGGGATCAGGGCAGCATCCGGGAAAAAGCGGTTCACCAGGTTGCAACCCAGAGTGAACTCTATCTTCGCGTCGCGGTGATCGCGCTGGCGGTGGGCCTGATCGTCGCGGGAATTCTCAATGGCGGGCTGGAGGACGTGCTGGCCAAAGGCGCCACCATCTGTACGGAGTGTGTTGGCCTTGGATAATACGATCAATAACGAAAACAAAACCCTCGATAAGAAGGCTCCCGAAACCAAACGGGAAAAGATGCAGCGTCCGGGAACCCGCCGCCTGGTCCAGCTGTATGCCGCCCTGCTGTATAACGCGAATCTGAAAGGCTTCATTGACGGCCATATTTACACGGGCAGCCTGAAGTCGGTCTGCATGCCGGGCTTTAACTGCTATTCCTGTCCGGGCGCCGTCGCCAGCTGCCCCCTGGGTTCCCTGCAGAACGCCCTGAACGCCGCCGGGCATACCGCGCCCTGGTATGTCCTGGGCATTCTGGCGCTCTTCGGCGTCATCCTGGGCCGGACGATCTGCGGCTGGATCTGCCCCCTGGGCCTGATCCAGGAGCTGCTGCATAAGATCCCGACCCCGAAGATCCGCAAAAGCCACATCACCCGGAAGCTCTCCTACCTGAAATATGTCTTCCTGGCGGTGTTTGTCATCGCCATCCCGCTGATCTTCGGCGTGGGCAGGGGCATTATCCTGCCCGGCTTCTGCAAATACATCTGTCCGGCCGGCACCTTTGAGGGCGCGGTGGGCCTGCTGCAGAATCCGGCCAACGCCACCTCCTTTTACCAGCTGGGGGCGGTGTTCACCAACAAATGGGTCATCATGCTGGTCATCGGTCTGGCCTGTATCTTCTGTTACCGTTCCTTCTGCCGGTTCATCTGCCCGCTGGGCGCGATCTACGGTTTCTTCAACCGCTTCGCGCTGACGGGCGTCAAAGTGAACCCGGACCGCTGCAACGGCTGCGGCCTGTGCGTGATGAAGTGTCAGATGGATGTCAGACATGTGGGGGACCACGAATGTATCTCCTGCGGCAAGTGCATCAGCACCTGCGCCCAGGGGGCAATCTCCCTGAAGTGCGGGAAGATCACCCTGAAGGGGCCGGAGACCGGCAGGAACGCCGATCCGGAACCGGTCGTTCAGAAGCGGAAGAAGATCGGGCGGATTGTCTGGGGCGTCGCCATTGCGGTGCTGGTCTTCGCCCTGTGCTGGTTCAATTTCATTGAACCGGCCCTGGAAAAGGCGGATGAGCCGGCAGCCGCGGCGGCTGTAACGGAACAGACCGCCGTCACTGAGCAGGTTGCCGTCGAAACCGGTTCGGCCGAAACAAAAGCCGCCCCGGAAACAAAAGAATCCGAAGCGGACAAAACAGCAAAACCTCAGACCGCTGCCGTCAGCCTGCCGGCAGGCTCGGAAGTCGGAAATCTGCTGCCGGACTTCTCCACGGACCTGCTCAGCGGGGGCGACTTCAACCTGTCGGATCACCGGGGGCATGTCGTCATCCTCAACTTCTGGGGCACCACCTGCGCGCCGTGCATTGCGGAGCTCCCGGACTACGAGAAGCTGAAGGTCGCTTATCCCGATGTGGAAATCCTGGCCATCCACGCCAAAGCCGGCGCCAAGAAGGCCAAAGAATTCCTTGAAGACAAGGGCTGGGATCACCTGGACTTTGCCACGGACAGCAAGGAAAAGGGCATCATGAAGCTCCTGAATGTCTCGGAAGCGCTGCCCTCGACCATTGTCCTGAATCCGCAGGGCGTCGTAACCTACCACGCCCAGGCACCCCTGAGCTACGAAAAGCTGGAAGCGCTGTATAAGGCGGCGCTTGCGGACGATCAGGGAAAAACTGACGGTACCGTAACTGAAGCGGCTCCGGAATCAACCGCGGAGGGAACCGGGGAAACGGCTCCGGAAGCGGCTGCGGAGGAAACTGCGGAAGCAGCTCCGGAGGCGGCTGCGGCGCCGGCCGCAAACCTGCCGGTGGGCTCGGCTGAGGGCAGCCTGCTGCCGGACTTCTCCACGGATCTGCTGAACGGGGGCGATTTCAGGCTGTCGGATCACCGGGGGCATGTCGTCATCCTCAACTTCTGGGGCACCACCTGCGCGCCATGCATTGCGGAACTCCCGGAATACGAAAAGCTGAAGGTCGCTTATCCCGATGTGGAAATCCTGGCCATCCATGCCAAAGCCGGCGCCAAGAAGGCCAAAGAATTCCTCGAAGATAAGGGCTGGGATCATCTGGACTTTGCCACGGACAGCAAAGAAAAGGGCATCATGAAGCTCCTGAATGTCTCGGAAGCATTGCCCTCGACCATTGTCCTGAATCCGCAGGGCGTCGTGACCTACCACGCCCAGGCGCCTCTGAGCTACGAAAAGCTGGAAGCGCTGTATAAGGCAGCCCTTGCGGAATAATAGAACAGGAATTTATTACACAAACACCGGAACCGCATCGGTTCCGGTGTTCTGTATTATTTCTTACCCCTGCGCCGTCTTCCCGCTCCGTTTTCCTCGGCCCTGGCCTGCAGGGCTTCCTTCGCAGCTTCGATGGTCTCCGCTGAGGCTTCGACTGCTTCTGTTTTGGTTTCTGCGGCTTCGGCTGCTGCTTCCTTCACGGCTTCAGCTGTCTCCGCGGCAGCTTCCGCAGTGGTCTGCTCCGCCGTTTCCGTCACGGCTTCGGCAGTCCCCTTCGCCGCCTCTGCCGTCACTTTGTCGTCATAGAGCCGCTTCAGGGTTTCCGCCATCAGCTCGCTGCTGTGGGCGGAGTTCTCATTCGCGTCCGCGGCTGCTTTGTCCGCTTCGGTTCCGCCGTTATTAATCTCACTGCGGCGGCGTTTCGGCTTCGTGCCGTATTCACGGTAGGTCGCGCCGTCCAGATGGTCCATGGCTTTCTTTGATTCACTCCGGCTCTTGCCGCGGCGGATCGCACCGATCAGCAGGAGCAGCAGCAGCACGCCGCCGATCCCGGCCAGGATCCACTTGGCCGTTCCGGCGATATTCTCCGCCTGATCAAGCCATTCGGGTTCCGGCTGGTCGGTCGGCATTGGCTCGGTAGCCGGCGCCGGCGGAGTAACCAGCGGCGCTTCGGTCGGAACCGGCGTGGGCTCCGCGTAGTCAATCCGGACCGGGTTGCTTTCGAATACCAGCGTTTGGCCCAGCACATCCTTGCAGGATGCGGTGAACTGATACGTACCCGCCATGCTGACGTCCGTATCCCGGATGAAGGAGAAACTTTCCCCGGCCGCAATCGAGTCAATGCTGTACAATGTGACGTCCACGGCTTTTACGGTGATATCCTTGACCTCGACCGCGCTGTCGTTATGGACGGTAAAGGAGAACCGGACTGTTCCGGGCAGTTTGTAAACCTTATCCCGGTCTGCGGAAACCTCCGGGGTCAGCACAATCTGCTGCGTCGGATCGGTGGCAATGATGTTCACCCGCCCGGTCGCCGTCTCGAATTCTTTGCCTGTTCCGTCGTCTGCCTTCACGATGAACTGGAGATCCACGGTATCGGTGATTGTCAGTTCCTTTTCCAGTTCAACTGTCTCGCCGGCTTTGACGGTTTCCCCGCTGAAAACGGTTCCCAGCGTGGCGTCCGTCACCGTCACGTTGGTGACGTCCGTCGTACCGTTGTTCTTCAGTTTCAGGGTCAGCTTGACCGTATCTCCCGGCGCGCCGCCCTTCTTATCCGCTGTCAGTGTTGCGGCAACCCTGACCTCGCCGTGCTTGATTGTTTCGTTCTCCACCTTGGTGGTAAAGGTTTTCCCGCCGGCCTTGTAGGAAATCGTGGCAGAACTCGTCATATCCTTCTGGCCCATGTAGGTGGTAAAGGTATAACTGCCTGTTTCCCCGGCGGGGATTGAATCAATCGTTCCGCTCTTGGAGGAAACAGAGCTGTTTTCTTTGATCGTTACTGCGGATATGTCCACGGAGCCCGTGTTGGCGATGTCATAGGTGATGCTGACTTCCTGGCCCTTCTGGGCAGTCATCGGCGCAATCGTGCGCCGGACGTCAATCTGAGGATCGGCGCCGCTGTACTGGATCTTTTTGGAGAAGTTCTTGGTCTTGTTGACCAGCGTATTGTTTCCTTCTTCATCCACTTCGTCGCTGTACACGGAATACCTGATCTTGAAGGTGATCTTGCCCGCTTCCAGTTCCTTCTGGGTCACGGTCCAGTCACCGGACCAGTTTTTGCTGGCGCCGACAGCCAGCGTGGGAGCTCCGAACTCTTCCACCTGTTTGCCGCTGGGATAATACAGCTTCACCGGCCCGGGCATATCAACATCGCCGACATTGGTCACGGTGATGGACACCTTGATCGTCTTCGGCTCACTGAACTTGTTGGTGCTCAGTTCCATGGAAACCTTCATCGGATCATCTGCCAGCGCGGCAGAGACGCACAGAAGCACCAGCGCGATCCCCACCACCAGGGCAAGCAATAAACGTTTTCTGATCATATTGTCTCAGAGCCCGAAGGTTCCTTCCTCCTTCCTCCGCCGGAAGCCCGGACGGACGCGTCAATATGGATCAACATAGGAAATCTATATTATTTTAAAGGTAAAGTCCAATCCTGTCAAGGTTTTGAAATATTTTTGTCACATTTTCACTGAACGGAAAACCCCTTCAAAAAGTACAATCCGAAGGGGTTTAAGAAGACGATCGGAAAGCCCCCTTGTAAAATACAATGAAAACACTTTACTCAGAGCGATTCCGGTGTATAATGGGCGATACAAAGCAAGGAGGCTTTGATGCCTTTATTGTACCTTAATTTATTGAGGAGGAAACATTCATGAAAAAGCTGATTGCTCTGGCTCTGGCGCTGGTTCTGGCGCTGACCGTCTGCTCCGCCTTCGCTGAGGAGCCGATTACTCTGAAGATCGCCCATATCGGCCCGCTGACCGGCCCTGCCGCCCTGTACGGTATCGCCACCAGCCGCGGTGCCCAGATCGCCGTGGATGAAATCAACGCCGCCGGCGGAAAGTACAAGATCGAACTGATCGATGAAGATGACGAGCACAATGTGGAAAAGGTCATCAACGCCTACAACGCCGCTTTGGATGCCGGCGCCCAGATGATTCTCGGTTCCACCACTTCCAAGCCTTGTGAAGCCGCGGGTGCTCAGGGATACACGGACCGTGTGTTCTTCCTGACCCCCTCCGCTTCCTCCACCGCCGTCATCGAAGACAAGGACAACGTCTTCCAGGTCTGCTTCACCGACCCGAACCAGGGTGCCGCCTCCGCTGAGTACATCGCTGAGCACAAGCTGGGCACCAAGATCGCCGTGATCTACAACAACGCCGACGTGTATTCCACCGGCATCCGTGATACCTTTGTGGAAAAGGCTCCCGGCCTCGGCCTGGAAATCGTCAGCGAGGAGACCTTCACCGATGAGACCACGGACTTCACCGTCCAGGTCGGCAAGGCCCAGGAAGCCGGCGCCGAAATCGTCTTCCTGCCCATGTACTATACCCCCGCTTCCCTGATCCTGAAGACCGCGGCTGACAAGAACTACAAGCCCATCTTCTTCGGCGTGGACGGCATGGACGGCATCCTGTCCGTGGAAGGTTTCGACACCTCCCTGGCCGAGGGCGTCATGCTGCTGACCCCCTTCGTCGCCACCTCTGAAGATGCCAAGGTCGTGAACTTCGTCAAGCTGTATGAAGACAAGTTCGGCGAAACTCCCATTCAGTTCGCTGCCGACGCCTATGACGGCATCTACATCCTGGTTGCCGCCGCCGAAAAGGCCGGCATCACCGCCGACACCACGCCCGAGGAAGCCTGCGACCTGCTGATCGCCGCCATGAAGGAAATCCAGGTGGACGGCATCACCGGTTCCATGACCTGGGACGAGTCCGGCGCTGTCACCAAGACGCCTATGGCCGCCACCATCGAGAACGGTGTCTATGTCTTCAAGTAATTGATCCCGTAAGTTCTTTTGCGGACCGGTCCTCTTTCAGGACCGGTTTCGCTCGTTTTCAAAAATATTAAGCGGAAGCCGAAGGTCCAGGGCGATCGGAAAGCCCTGGTCGCGGCCGCAGCCGCGAAATCCCCGAAGGAGCGCGAGGGCGACCGGAAAGCCCTCGCATCAAGCTTATGATTTTTCTTGATCATCTGATTAACGGCCTCAGCCTGGGCAGCATCTACGCAATCATCGCCCTCGGCTACACCATGGTCTACGGCATCGCCAAGATGCTGAACTTCGCTCACGGCGACGTCATCATGGTCGGCGCCTATATCGCCTTCTGCGGTCTGCAGTACTGGGGCTTCCCCCCGGTCCTGGCCATTCTGGTCGCCATGGTCGCCTGCACCATCCTGGGCATCACGATCGAGGGCCTCGCTTACCGTCCTCTGCGGCAGGCGGCTTCCCTCGCCGTGCTGATCACCGCTATCGGCGTAAGCTATTTGCTGCAGAACATCGCCCTGATGATCTGGGGAGCCAACCCCAAGTCCTTCCCCACCACCTTCATCAACGGCAGCAGCATCCGCCTGGGCCAGCTGAACATCTCCACCGCCACGATTATTACGATCCTGGCTAATGTGGTCATCATGGTCGGTCTGACTCTCTTCACCTCCAAGACCAAGCTGGGCAAAGCCATGCGCTGCGTATCGGAAGACCGGGGCGCCGCGGAGCTGATGGGAATCAACGTCAACCGGACCATCTCCCTCACCTTCGCCATCGGCAGCGCGCTGGCGGCCATCGCCGGCATTCTGCTCTGCTCCTCTTATCCCATCCTGCAGCCCACCACCGGTTCCATGCCGGGCATCAAGGCCTTCACCGCCGCCGTCTTCGGCGGCATCGGGTCAATCCCCGGGGCCATGCTGGGCGGTATTCTCCTCGGCGTGATCGAGATTTTCGGCAAGGCCTATATCTCCACCGAGCTGGGGGACGCCATCGTCTTCGCCGTGCTGATCATCGTGCTCCTGGTCAAGCCCGCCGGCCTGCTGGGCAAGCCCATGCATGAGAAAGTGTGAGGTGAGGAATATGACGAAAGCAAAGCGCAAACGCCTCATCTACAACCTGGTCACCTTCGGCCTGGTCATCGTGGCCTTCATCATCCTGGAAAACATGATCTCCGCCAAGGCCATAAGCCGTTCCCTGAAGGGCCAGCTGGTGCCCATCTGCGCCTGGATCATCATGGCGGTCTCCCTGAATCTGGTCATCGGCTTTTCCGGAGAGCTCAGCCTCGGCCATGCCGGCTTCATGAGCATCGGCGCTTATACCGGCGCGGTTGTCAGCGGCTGGCTCCTGTCGGCCTTTGACATGCAGGATCCCCTCCTGCGCCTGGTGCTGGCGATTCTCGCCGGCGGAATCCTCGCCGGCATCTTCGGCGTGCTCATCGGTATTCCGGTCCTCCGTCTCCGGGGCGACTATCTGGCTATCGTGACGCTGGCCTTCGGCGAAATTATCCGGAATCTGGTTAACGTCCTCTATATCGGCACCGCGGACGGAAAGCTGCACTTCGCCTTCCTGAACAAGGAGAAACTCCCCGCCGGTGTCACCATGCTGGTGGACGGAGCCAAGGGTGCGGTCAAAATCAAGCCGATCTCCACCTTTGAGGTGGGTTTCGTCCTGATCCTGATCACCCTGATTGTTGTCCTGAACCTGGTCAATTCCCGCGCGGGCCGCGCCATCCAGGCCACCCGGGACAACCGTATCGCCGCAGAGTCGATGGGCGTTTCCGTAACCAAGTATAAGATGATGGCCTTCGTCACCGCCGCCGTCCTGGCCGGAATGGCCGGCGCGCTCTACGGCCTGAATTCCTCCACCGTCGTCCCGACCCAGTTCACCTTCAACCAGTCCATCAACGTGCTGGTCTTCGTGGTGCTCGGCGGTCTGGGCAACGTCCTGGGCTCCATCATCTCCGCCACCTTCCTCACCATTCTGCCGGAAGTCCTGCGTGAATTCGCGGATTACCGCATGCTGGTCTACGCGGTTGTGCTGATCCTGGTCATGATCTTTACCAACAACCCGACGACCCGTGCTTTCGTCAACAGGCTTGCTTCCCCGGCGAAAAAGCTTGTCCGTAAAAATCGCGGGGAAACCGCCGGAGGAGGTGACGTCAAGTGACGCAGAAGCCAAAAAAACATCGTTCCGATACCAAAATGGTCCCGGTGCCTTCCCATTCCATCATTCCCGAGCGGGATGTCGATGAAATCCCGGTCATGGAGACCCGCCATCTGGGCATCGAGTTCGGCGGCCTGAAGGCGGTTGATGATTTCAACCTGACCATCGGCAAAACGGAGATCGCCGGCCTTATCGGCCCTAACGGTGCCGGAAAGACCACCGTCTTCAATCTCCTGACCAAGGTCTATGAGCCCACCACCGGCGCAGTACTGATCAACGGGCAGGATCTGCACGGCATGAGCATTGTTCAGGCCTCCCGTCTGGGCATCGCCCGTACCTTCCAGAACATCCGCCTCTTTGACAAGATGACTGTGGAAGAAAATGTCCGCATCGGCCTGCATAATCAGATCCGCTACGATATGTTCACCGGCATCCTCCGCCTGCCCCGTTACTGGAAGCAGGAGAAGCGCCAGCACGAGCGGGCCATGGAGCTCCTGGATATCTTCGGCATGCAGGATCTGGCGGATGAAACCGCCGGCAGCCTGCCCTACGGGGCCCAGCGCCGTCTGGAGATCGTCCGTGCCCTCGCAACCGATCCGAAGCTCCTCCTCCTGGATGAGCCTGCCGCCGGCATGAATCCCCATGAGACTGAAGAGCTCATGGAAAACATTGCGAAGATCCGGGATCAGTTCCAGATCGCGATCCTTCTCATTGAACATGACATGAGTCTCGTCATGGGTGTCTGCGAGGGCATCTGCGTCCTGAACTTCGGCAAAGTCATCGCCAAGGGAACCGCCGATGAGATCCAGGCAAACCCCGCCGTCATCGAAGCCTATCTGGGCAAGAAAAAGGAGGGCTGAAGATGAGCGAGAATAATCCGAATGCCGCCGTTCGGGAACAGGACCTGCCTCTGCTGAAGGTAAAGGACCTGCACGTATACTACGGCGCCATCCATGCGGTCAAAGGCATCTCCCTGGAAGTGCATGAGGGTGAAATTGTCACCCTGATCGGCGCGAACGGTGCCGGGAAATCCACTACTTTGAACACCATCGCCGGCCTGCTGAAACCCCGTCAGGGCTCCATCGTCCTGGGCGGTGTCCCTGTGGACGGCACCGGTGCTTCAAAGATGGTTTACAAGGGCCTGAGTCTCTGCCCGGAAGGTCGCCGGATCTTCCAGCACATGACCGTCCGGGAAAATCTTGAAATGGGCGCTTTCAGCCGGCCCAAGGAAGAGATCGAAGCCTCCCTTGAGGATGTCTTCGGCCGCTTTCCCCGCCTCAAAGAGCGTGAAAAGCAGATCGGCGGCACCCTCTCCGGCGGCGAGCAGCAGATGCTGGCCATGGCCCGGGCGCTGATGAGCCGCCCGAAGCTGCTCATGCTGGATGAGCCCTCCATGGGCCTCGCCCCGATCCTTGTGGATCAGATTTTCAGTATTATTGAGGAAATGCACAACTCCGGCGTCACCATCCTCCTCGTGGAGCAGAATGCCCAGATGGCCCTTTCCGTCGCCAACCGGGCCTACGTCCTGGAAACCGGCGCCATCTCCATGTCCGGTAATGCCGCCGAGCTTCTCCAAAATGACGACGTCCGCAAAGCCTACCTCGGCAGCTGAATATTCAGGTGCGTATTGACAACCGGGATTTCCTGTGATAGAATTCGGTCAATTTCATAGCAAGGCTGTGACGAAGACGGAACAGCGGGAGGCCCCGCAGAGAGCCGGGTGTGGTGTGAACCGGCGGGCTGAAGCTTCATCCCATCCCTTCTGAGCCGGAGATCCGAACGGATCGCGAATCCTTGTAGGCGTCTCCCGTGAATGCTGCGTAAATGCATAGGGCATGTCAGTGCCTGAAGTGGTGCGCAAAGGCGCGCAATTTGAGTGGTACCGCGAGTCAGATGACCCGTCTCAAAGCAGAGACGGGTCATTTTATTTCAAATGTGTTTGATGGGAGGAAAGTCAAGATGAATACCCAGACCGATCTCAACCAGCTGCAGGCAATCGCTTCCCGTTTGCGTGAGATGCGGGAGATTATGGGATGGACCCCGGAGGAAATGGCGGAGAAGACGGAAGTCACCCCGGCGGAATACGAGCTTTATGAAGCCGGTCAGACGGATATGCCCTTCACCTTCATCTACAAGTCCGCCCAGGCCTTCAACATGGAGCTGACGGAACTGCTGGAAGGCCATAATGCTTTCCTGTCCACCTATACGGTGACCCGCCGCGGCAAGGGCGAGACCACCGCGAAGGAGGAAGGCATCGCCATCTCAAACCTTGCGCCCAAATTCCGGGACAAGGCGGCGGAACCTTACTGGGTCCGCTATGAATATTCCGAAAAGCAGCAGAACGAACCGATCCATACGACGACTCACAGAGGCCAGGAATTTGACCTGGTGCTCTCCGGCACGCTGAAGGTGCAGGTCGGCGATCATACGGAGATCCTGCACGAGGGCGACAGCATCTACTACAACTCCTCCCTGCCGCACGGGATGATCGCGGTGGACGGGAAGGACTGCGTTTTCCTCGCGATGATCCTGCCCCGGGAGGCGCCCCAGCCCGAGACGGAAACGGTCGAGGCGCCGATGCCCGTTCGGGAAAAAGCTCACCTGATCGCCTCCAAGTTCATCGACGCCAAAGAGGATGAACAGGGCAGGCTGACCGCCATCAGCTTCCCGAACGCGGAGACCTTCAACTTCGGCTTTGACATTGTGGACGGGATTGCCCGGGAGTATCCGGACAAGCTGGCCATGCTTTATGTGGACAAGCACCATCAGGAACGCCGCTTCACCTTCAAGGACGTGAAGGATGCGTCCAACCAGTGCGCGAACTACTTTACCTCCCTCGGGATCCGCCGGGGCGACCGGGTGATGCTGGTGCTGAAACGGCATTACCAGTTCTGGTTTGCCATGGTAGCCCTGCACAAGCTCGGCGCCATCGCCATCCCGGCGACCAACCAGCTGAAGGAGCATGATTTTGAATACCGGTTCAACGCCGCCGGCGTGAAGGCGCTGATCTGCACGGCGGACGGCGACACAGCCGAGATCGCCGAGCGTGCTGCCGCGAAATGCCCGTCTGTCGAGACTCTGATCATGGTCAACGGCACCCGGGAGGGCTGGCACGACCTGAACGCGGAATATCCGCTGTTCACCCGCCGCTATCGCCGGCCGGAGGACGCTTCCTGCGGAGATGAACCGGCGCTCATGTTCTTCACCTCCGGAACGACCGGCAACCCGAAGATGGCGCAGCACAAGCATACCTACGCCCTGGGCCACTATGTCACGGCCAAATACTGGCACTGCTGCGAGCGGGACGGCCTGCACCTGACAATCTCCGATACCGGGTGGGGCAAATCCCTGTGGGGCAAGCTGTACGGCCAGTGGCTGTGCGAAGGCGCAGTGTTTGTATATGACTTTGACAAGTTTGACGCCGCGGACATCCTGCCGATGTTCAAAAAATACAATATCACGACCTTCTGCGCGCCGCCCACGATGCTGCGAATGTTCATCAAGGTGGATCTGGAAAACTACGACCTCAGTTCCATCCATCATATGACCACCGCCGGCGAGGCGCTGAATCCGGAAGTTTTCCGCCAGTTTGAAAAGGCGACGGGTCTGAAGATCATGGAGGGCTTCGGCCAGACGGAGACGACGCTGACCATCGGCAACCTGTACGGTACCGTGCCGAAGATCGGCTCCATGGGCAAGGCCAGCCCGCAGTATGACGTGGATATCGTGGACCCGGACGGCAACCCCGTGGCCAACGGCGAAGTGGGCGAAATCGTGATCCACACGGACAAAACGACGCCCTGCGGCCTTTACCGCGAGTATTATCTGGACGAGGAAAAGACGAAGGAAGCCTGGCATGACGGGCTGTATCATACCGGCGATACGGCCTGGCGGGATGAGGACGGCTACTTCTGGTACGTTTCCCGGATTGACGACGTGATCAAGTCCTCCGGCTACCGCATCGGGCCGTTCGAAATTGAATCCGTCATCATGGAGCTGCCCTATGTGCTGGAATGCGGCGTCTCCGCCGAGCCGGACGAAGTGCGCGGCCAGATCGTCAAAGCGTCCATCGTCCTGACGAAGGGGACGGAAGGGACAGACGAGCTGAAGAAAGAGATTCAGCAGTATGTCAAACAGCATACCGCGCCTTACAAATATCCGCGGAAGATCGTGTTCCGGGAGGAGCTGCCCAAGACAATTTCCGGAAAGATTCAGAGGAACCAGCTGTAAGAGGAAACCGGCTGCCAAAATGGCAGCCGGTTTTTGAATAGAGAAACGGTCTTTTTCGTTCAATGCTTACAGAACCGTCCCCGATGATTCATCCTCCGGCTGTTCCATCAGTTCCTCCATCCGGAGCTGCTCCAGGGCTTCTTCCACTTCCGGTGTAGCCACAGGCTGCGGTTTCGCTTTTCTGGCTTTCGGAGCGGAAGGGATCACCAGCGACTGGGGCAGGCGGATCTTCCGCTTCTTCCCCAGTTTCTCCCGGGTCAGCCCCATCACATCATCCCAGGTAAACGGCGTGCATTCCACCGCGATCCGCAGCCAGCCCGCCGGGGCGTAATACAGGATCATGCACTTCTCCGGCCACAGCTGGACCCTTGCCACGTCCTTCCAGGCCAGGTCCTTCTCCGACAGTTTCACCACCGGCGCCCGGCCGTCTTCTCCCGCTGTCCCGGCCAATGCGGGTGACTTCAGCCGGCACAGCAGTTTCAGCGGCGTGGGGTTCGGCAGGTAATGGATCTCATGAATCCCCCGGTTGTCCACCACATAGTCCGTCAGTTCCTTTCCCTGCAGCACTAGTGCCAGCAGCACCACCGCCAGGATCGTTCCCAGCAGGATCAGCAGCACCACCGGGAATCCGGAGGTCATCATCTTCTCCACCGCGCCGATCCCGCCGCTGATCCCTTCAATCAGCAGGACCAACAGCAGGATCACCAGCGCCGCCGGCAGAAGCAGCCGCATCACTGCGTTCCAGCGGATCCAGTTCTTCGCCGGCACAGTCTCTATGCACCAGGCTGCGTGGGCTGCGTTCTTCCCGAGCCTTGTCCCGCAGTACGGGCAAACTTCCGCCGCGTCCACTTCCCTGCCGCATTTTTTGCAATAAGCCGTTAACGCCATTTATACCTCCGTCAAATCTCATTGGGAGAAAATATAATATCATAAACAAATGAAAAATGCACTTGCTCGATATTGACATCCGTTCCATCCTTGTGCTATATTGAGTTAGACACAGCAAACTCTTGTGTCTGGAATTAACTTCTTCTGCT
>Ga0265301_10003020_pt1 | contig 18388 bp, 27 predicted proteins | sample AusTroGonzalo_MG_2_FD_193488 | JGI IMG/M metagenome (GOLD analysis project Ga0265301, IMG submission 193488) | Bovine rumen microbial communities from tropical cattle in Woodstock, Queensland, Australia - Gonzalo_04 | ecosystem: Host-associated > Mammals > Digestive system > Stomach > Rumen ... | reverse complement strand
TACTTCTTTTGTTCGGCCTGACTGCCTTTGAGTATGTAGTTTTCAGGGAAGCCCATAATCCGTTTCAGTTCCTGAATATTGAGCATCCGCATCTTAATGTCGATGATGCCGTACATGGCCATGAATTCCTTGATCTTGGCCGTCATGGGGCTGTCGGTGTCGTATATCTCAATCCAGATACCGCCTTCGGTGGAAACCAAATAGGGCGGCATCTTATCCATCCTTGCAATCAGTGTGAAAGCCGGATTGTCGATACTGGCTCCATCGCTCTTGAACGAAAACGGGTTGGCAAGGAACTGGAACTTGGGGCTGACAAGCTGCAGTTTCGGGTTGGTGGTCAGCGTTCCTGCTGGTTTGTCAATCCCCATCGGTGAACCGTTGCCATATTGCATATCAATGAATTTGCCAGTTATCATGGCGAAGCGGTCTTTTGTCGGAATGGTAGGGCAGGGGTCATCAACTGAATGCTGGTTGCCGTTGCCGTAATACGAATCGATGAATTGCGCCGATAATAATGCGTGGTGATCGATGCAAGTAAGCGTTCCAGCCGGACATTCTATTGATATGTTTTTCCCGCTTGGGTTGCCTCCAAATTGTTTTGACAAAAATTGGCACCGAACAATTCCAAGTCGATTTTGCACCGCAACTGTTGGGCTTGGTTCATCGATTGAAGGTGGGTTATGATGACCCTGCTTGTTCATGGAATTATATTTTAAGATCCATGCTTCATACCTCTTTTTGCCTCCGGCCACAAACTTCACAAGACCTGCGTAGATTCTTTCAAGGGTCTTTTCACAAAGTGGCTTTTCACGGCCGAAGATACTCACACCCTCGTCATCCAAGTCCAGCACTTCACGCACGGCACGCCATTTCTTGTAAATTTGGAACAAACCGCCATCCTCATCGCCGTTCTTTGAGTAGGTTTGGATAGGGAACGCAATGGGAAGCCCCTCCTTTGCAAACTGGCCAAAGAAACGCTTGCGGCTGGTATATGCCCCGAAATCGGCGGCGTTCAGCAGCCTCCAGTCGTAACGGTAGCCCCGACCCATCACATCCTTAATCCACTTGATGTAGCAACGGCCTTTATCCTTGCTCACTGGGTGGCCGTGCTCGTCAAGGTCGCACCACGACATAAACTCCTCCACGTTCTCAATCTGAATGAAGTCTGGGTTGAGGGTGTCGATGTAGCGGAATAGGTGTTCTGCCAAAGTCCTTGAATCGCCGTCACGGGGTTGGCCACCCTTGGCCTTGCTGAAGTTCGTACACTCCAACGAAGCCCACAATACCACACGGGCGGCTGGGTGCTTGCTACGGCACTTGTTCAGGTGATCGGATATGGGAGTAAGGTTCAGTGTCCTGATATCCTCCGTAAAGTGGAGGGTATGAGGGTGGTTTGCGGCATGGCTGGCGATTGCGTTGGGGTCATGGTTCACGCAAGCGACGACCTCGGCACACTTACCGCCGTGCCACATCGCTTTCTCAACCCCAGTGCTGGTTCCTCCGGCACCGCAGAACAAATCAACGTACAAAAGGCTGATTTGCCGTTCTTTTTTAGTTATCTCTTTCATGGTTGCGTTGAAAATTTCCTTTTTGTTTGTTTATTGGTACATCATTGCCACGGTACTCATGGCGTTTGCGAATTCTGACTTGACGAAGACGAATGGGTTTTCATCCCTATGGCATTCGCCCATCATCTTGCAGTAGTTTGGTGCGACCGCACAAATCTTGCATTGCGGGTCATCGTCAGTGGGTTGGAAGTCCGCAGGTTTGCCCGGATATTCAACCGCTGTGTAGGACTTTCCGAAATACTCCTTTGTGTCGTTGATATTCATTTCCGATAAGATTTTCCGATAAAAGGCAGCATAAAAAACATTTCAATGAAGCGATCCTGAAGGCGGTCGCCATAACGCTCCCCGATCTTGTTAAGGTCAAGGTTTGAAGAAATCATAGTGCAACGCTGGCGGTCGTATCGTACAGAAAGAAGGTCAATGATTGGCTCACTGGTGTTCCCGTAATTCTTGACATCAATAGCCTCAACACCAAGTTCATCGATGCCAAGCAAATCAACCTTACACATCTTATCGTATAGGTCTCTATCTGCCTGAAACGCATCAACAACATCCTTTGCCCTTACGATGTTCACCACCTTTCTAAAGTCGCTTTTCAAAGTAAGTTCGCCATATTCAGGCTTGACACAATGGTTGATCACACGGCAAACAGCGTTCAACATCGTTGTCTTACCAGTGCCGACCGTACCATAAAGCAACATACCGACACGGCCACGTTCCGATGTAAGCCAATCGGCAACATCGGCAACGATTTCTTCCGAAATACACTCATATCGATTGCCCCTTGCAATCACCTCGTCATAATATGCCTTGGCGATGGCCTTGCAAACGATATCCTTGGCATAGGGAAGGCGAAATTTCGTCAATGGACGCAAGCCTATCATTTTGTTGAATTCGGGATTGTTGGATATTTCCATATCAAGTTCGCTTTATGAAATTCGACCCTATATTGTCACGGCTTTGCGACTGGCCGTATGCCTCTTTCAAGGCAAAAAGACCCTGCCAGTTGTTGCCTATGGATTGTTCAACGATTGCCTGAGCCTTTTGCAGGTCGCCGCCGGACAATTCCTGCAGCTTCTTGAAAAGGATGTCAATTGACGCTTGGGACTTGTAACCTTGGCGGCGGCTCGTTTTGTATTGCAGCCACTGGCCAATCAATTCACTCCAGCCTTCGCCGTATTTTGCAAGGTCGAAAATCGGTTTTTCAACTTTCTTTTCTTTTGGATTTTCTTTAATAATTTTTACTTCTTTATCTTCTTTACTTTCTTTATTTGTATAAACTTTGGTGTCAACTTGCCCGTCAACTTGGGTATAAACTTTGGTGTCAACTTGGGTATCAAACACTACTTGGTATTTGTCATAATTACAAATAGTTACGATTGGTGTTTGCCTATAAAGAGTTTGCCTATAAATCATACCCTCTTCTTCTAACATTTTCAAAAATCTTATAATTGTCGGATGGCTCTTTCCCCAGCGGTCGGAAAGGTAGGAGACAGACGCTACCACCTGCCCCCTACGCAGTGTGAATAAATGTGCATCGTGCATGATCTGCCTATCTTCCCACGCTGCCATGAAAAGGAGGTCAAACCACCATTTCAACCGCTCGGCATCCTGCCAAAGCCAATGGTTGACAATATCACGACTTATCTTTATCCAGCCAACCATTACTTCAACAAGAAATCAACCCAAAGATCAATGAATTGCTTTCCGCAGTACTCCGCCAATTCCTCCGTCCTGAAGGCAAGACGGGCACCGTTATACGTACTCGAGTACGACCACGCATAGCTCGCATTCGCACAAACGACACCGCCGAACACGTGGGGGTAGTTAACCGCACGACCGACAACACGGCACTCTTTCTTGTCATCCTCATCGAGGCGGTCGTATTCCTCTTTGGTATAGATGTAGAAATATGGGTACCAGTGGCGTTCCTCGCCGTCAAACTTGGGTTTCCAACCCTCATTGAGGGCTTCGGCAATCTTGCAAAGTTTCAGGTATGCCAGCGTTGAAATATCCAAATCCATGCGATAGTCAAGCCTGAACTCCGCTTCATTCAACCGTGAACCGATGCAAAGTTTTGGGTCGTTCAATATCGGGCTGATATTCAGCACCTCGCAAGCATCCTCGTAGGTTTTCACCCTCTCCATGATGTTTTTGGGCGCAAATACCTCTCTACCAAAAAGATGCTCCAGCAATTCCTTGCCGTTGGCATCGGTGGCGTTATAGGCTTTCAGGGCGTTCTCCGCACTGATTTTCAGTTCTTTTGTCTTTTCCATTTTGTTCAATTTTTGAAAGTTTCACCATTACTTTTTTAATCAATCTTACTGCATTTACAAGCCTCGTATTACCGTGCTTCACATCCACATTTTCAAGGATGATGGGAAGGCACCGAAGCAGCGTTGACACTATATCGTTGGGCACGTTCCTCATGTCAAAACGGGGTTTTTGATAGGTCGTAACTCATTCCGGCGGTGGCGATGTGTGTTGGCTTGCCTGAAACCTCGCAGATTTCACGCTTAAACCTTCCGCTGTCGCTATTGTTGCCGGAAAGGTGTATCAGTATCACTTCGTTCACTTCGGCCATGTCGTTGGCTCTTATTACATCCTTGGCCGTCTCAAGCTCCATGTGAGAGTGGAGGAGGCGGTCACGCATGGCAAACGGAACAATGCCGTTGTCGATATTGTACTGTAAAATGTCATCGGCATAGTTGGCCTCCAGCATTACGTGATTGAGTTTTGGAACACGGTACTCCAACATCATCGTATCTGTCACGAAAAGCAACTTTCCCATTTCCTCATGCTCAATCACAAAACCGACACACGGCACATCGTGAGCAACGGGGAAGGCAAACACCTTGAAACCGCCCACCTTGTAGCCGTGCATCGGCTCTATCGACTTGCAAAAGGCACGGTTGGCAATGCCTTGGGATTGGAACACATCTTCCAAGGCCAGCACCCTGATTCCACACCCGATGACATCTTTAAGGGATTTGGAATGGTCTTTATGCTCATGGCTTATTAGGCACCCGACAATACCTGAAATCTTAAATCTGAGGGCTTTTTTCACTTCAACGAAGCGAATACCAGCCTCAACCATCAAAACACCGTCAGAAGCCTCAAAAAGGTAGCAATTGCCAGCGGAACCCGAACCCAAGCACGTCATTCTCATTCCAAGTCCCTCCATCATTACGCCCAATCGGGTTTTTGCTCCTTATCTTTTATTTCCCCCGTTGTTTCATCGACATTCTCTACCGTGATAGATTCCACATCAATGATTTGGGCGTTGCCGTTTTCAGCAATCGCCTCATTACGGTCAACCAAAGCGGCATTCTCACTATCAATTTCCCTTGATATGACTTGTTGCATTTCAACCGAGAGGAACCCATGTTTTGATAACAACCTTCTTAAACAGGTCTTTACGCTCATATCATTAAAATTGCCAAGCCAGCCGACTTGATTGGTTTTGGGTTCCTCATTGGCGAGTTTAACAAGCATTGGAACGGTCACCTTCGTGTTAAACTTCAATGAAGGAGCGTATCTTTTAGCATACTTGGCCATTTCTTCAACGGTCATGTATATTACCTTTTCCATTTCGTTTAACAGCTTAAAATAAGCAAAGTAACCGATAACCTTATCGGATTGTTTCTCTCCATTCAGGTCTATCATACCGCTGAGTTTGTCTGATTTCACATACTCACCTTCATACACTACACCTTCATTGATGTATCTATATTGACCAGTCCTCATTGCAAGTTGCTCATATCCCTTATATCCAGGAACAAAAGTGGGTGTCATAACTTGGTCGTAAATTGGTCTATGTGTATTAGGGTCAATAACATCTTTGCCGAATTCATCAACCCTTTTCACACTATTGTTAAAAGGCAGGATATAGGCAAAGCCTAAAGACTTATTCAAAGGCAGATGCAGTGTAGCGGCTCTCAATGCCTCGGTGACAATGGCCTGAGGTTTGCATTTTTGAAGATTAGGGTCGCCCGTAAAAAGGTCTATCAGGGAGGCCACGAATTCGTTCTTATTGTTACCAAGGGCATTTTTGAACTGCTCTTGTACGCTTTCGGCGTTGATCACCGACTTCAGCATGTCGATGGGTTTTTGTTGCACTTTGGCAACTGCTTGCGGATTATTGTTCTCCATTGCGTTGAAATTTGGGTTGTTAATTATTTGATTACCAAGGTTGGGTCATCGGTGACAACCAACCTAATCATTTGCGACTTGGTATGAATCAGTTCATTGATGGATTCTGCGTTGTCGATGAAAATTGGGGCTACGACACCCTTTGCCGTGCAAATGGCGTTGATGATATCCAGTCCGGCATTGATCTTCATGGCGTTGTTCAGGTCGGAGTATGGGACACCGTCCACGGTGGCCTCGCAGGTCTCGACCTCGCCTCCGTTGATCTGTTGCTCGAACATCTTGAACTTAACTATTGAGAAAAGCCCGTTGATACGGCTTTCAACCATGTTAATGCGAGCCTTTGAAAACTCCTGCATGGTGTACTCTATACCCTCCAACTCCGCCAGTTCGTCACTCTGCTTTTTTAACTGGTCTTCGAGTTCCTTGATCCTGCCATTGTTTTTCTCGATGGTCTCACGCTTTCCGAGCCTCTTTTTCAAATCGTCGATGCTGGAGTTGATTTGTGCCTTGCGTTGCTTCAATTCCTCGGTGTCGGGAATTTCAAGAGGTTCTTCGATCTTGGCTTCCAGTTCGGAGATTTCAGCTTGGTAGCCCTTATATTCCTCATCGTTGTTGATTGCATCCGTGGCATCGGGGGCAACGAGCGTGGCGGTGAACAAGGGATCGGACTTTAACTCATCGATCTTGCCGTCAATCTCACTTATTCTTTCATTGCACTTCTTAATGGTGGCCTCAACCTCTCCGATCCGTGAATTGGTGGACTTTCCCTTTGTGTTGACGGCTTCGAGGTCGGTGGCGTTCCTTTGGTTGAACTTTGCGGTCATTTCATCCTGCTTGTGTTCGATATCGTCAATGTCAAACTGACGGCCGCAGGTGGGGCACACAAATTCCTTTTCGTCAAAAACAAGTTTCCTTGCCTTGATCTCCTTCCATTCATTGACCAGTGCGTCACGCCTTGACTTCAAGCCATTCAGCTCGTTTTCAGCGTCCTTCAGATCGCTGGCAACACGCTTGCGCTCGTTCTGCAACGATTCAACCTTGCCAAGCAATTCCTGCTGTCTTGAGTGCTGCTGTCTGTATTCGGCCTGAACATCCTCCTTGATCTTGAACTGGCGGTTCAACGACTTGGACTTCACTTCCGACAAACGCTTTGACAACTCAACTCTTTTGTCACTTTCAGCCTTGTATGCCTTGGCCTTGTCTTCGATCTGACCATCGACATCGGGCAGTTCCTTGTAAAGCAACCCGGAAAGTTGCTCGTTCAACTCATCCCACTTCTCCGCAATCGGCATGTCACGCTTGCGCTCGTCAATTCGCTCGGGAATACCCTCTATTTCGGCCTTGATCTTGCGTTTCTTGCTGGCAATCTCCTTTTTGTATTCCTCCATCGTCTTGCCAGTCAACTTTCCAAGAAGGCGTTGGAAATCGTCATTTCCGAAGGCAATTTCCTCATCGCTGATATCTCCGGCCATGTCGAAAAGCATAGCCCTTTGGACTTCGCTTCTCTGTGCCGAAAAATAGGCTGGATTGGTGATGAACTTGAACACCTCTTCGGCGCAGATGGAGTTGATTTTCTCTTTCCACTCGTTCACCTTCAAGGGAACATCGTTGAAAAGCCGTTCCTCATTGTGGCCGTCAAACTCCTCTTTGCTCGATCCTTTCCTGCGCACCCAACTCTCGTTGAAGCGGCGGCAAAGTGTGATTTCCTCGCCGTTCACGGCAAGCACCGCAGACACTTCGTGCGGCAGCTTCTCAATGGCCTTTCCGTCACTCCCAAGGGTTTTGATGTTGAAGGCCTTGCGGTCTTCGCTGTCCTTTCCGAAAAGGAGCCAAGTAAAGGCATCGAAAATGGTAGTCTTCCCCGAACCGTTCTTTCCAAGTATGCTTGTGACCGATCCGTTGAACTCGACTTCGAAATCCCGCAAACCCTTGAAGTTTACGAGTTTCATTCTCTTGATGATTACCTCTTTCATATTGCGTTGATTTAATTATTGGTTGATGTAATATTGTGCAACTCTCTTGTTGTTTGCCAGTGTTATGAACTCCGACCTGATATCCACATCGGGATGATAGCGGCGCAGGTCGCTGATTCTCGATGCCAGCCTCATGCAGCCGAACATTTTCAGGGCTTCGAGGCTCGTTATCCGCTTGCCGTCCATCATGTAGGCAAGGATCATGTTGTTTTGACTTTCACTGGTCGTTGGGTTCTCGTTGATGTTCATTTCAGTTCAGTTTTTGTGTTTTGCCATATATGTAGCTGCGAATGATTCCGCCTCATCGAAGGTGCTGACCCTATTCGACAAAATGAAGGCCTCGACCTCCTTTTTTTTGAAGAATAGCAAGCGTCCGACCTTGTAATGGGGAATCCTTTTGGTGTGTACAAGGGAATAGAGGAATGACTTTTTCATGTCGAAGCACATTGCCGTCTCATCGATCGACAACGCCTCCTTGGCTCCAAGCGTCACCATCCTCTCTATGCGGTCAAGCCGTTCCTCTATACTCATTTTACGTTCCCTTTCATTTCTTGTGGGTACGGGTGATGGTCGTTCACCTTGTCATATCCCTCATCGGTTTCGTTTCCTGCGTTCTCGTTATCTTCGGCCTCTGCATCTGCAAGGAACACGATGACAAGTACCACGCAAAGGATCACGGTTGGGATGTGCCAAGTGGCACCCTTGAAAAGTACGCCGTACAAAACCACGGCACCGACAATGCCGAAAATTGCGGCAAAGATTCTGTCATAGGTTTTCATGTTATTAGAATTTGCGTTTGTAATTCACTATACTCAATGTTATTTTCATTTTGGAATTTCCTTCGAGTTCGTAGCTCTCACGAGGCTCAATGCTTGGATCACCGTAAATAGAATCCAGTTCCCAAAGCCAATCCTCAAAGTCCTTTTGGATCGGGAATGTCAGTGACCGCTCCACGGTGCCGACCTTCGCTGTGAACTTCAGATAATTCACGCAGCCCATTGACGGCTGTCTTTGTCCGGCCTGCACCGTGGTTTCGGCGTTGTTTGCTGATGATTGCGTCTTGGTTGCGTTGTTTTTCATTGCTGGCCTCCTTCCTCGTTAGGGTTAGGGAAAAGCCCCGCCATGTCCACACCGAAGTGGTCGGCGATTACGCTTTGGACAAGCGCATCGGGGATTTGGTTGCCAGCCAGCCACATTCGCACCGTGACCTCGGAGCGATGGGTGATTCTTGCCACCTCTGCGACAAACTCTTGTGCAGGTGTGGGCTTGTTCTTACTCTCATTGTAGAGTTCGATAAATGATTTGTTTTTGCTCATTGATTTATTGATTTTGGATTAAACTCATCGTGTGGAGGGCTGGAGTCGAACCAGCAAATGTTTTGCGACCGCCTATGAGGAAAAATTCTATGGATTGCACTTCGTTGAAACCTTTCCCAGCCGCCGATGACTGCCTTTTACATCCTATCACTCCACATTTGCTTTTCATACCTATTTTTATTTATCAGTACATTTTTTCACTTGTTAAGCACCTTTTTACTATTTTTGCAGCAATATTTTTTTGTTTTGCGATGCAAAGATAGACTATTCTCTACACATAAAATCAATTTTTGTAGATTTTTTTCAGCAAAAATCATAATTTATACAAATTCTAAATAACTATGAAATGGAAACAAGTGTAAAAGAGAGACTTATCCAATTCTTAAAGTATATTGGATTGAGCCAAAGGCAATTTGAAAGGTCTATCGGTGTCGGTAATGGGTATGTTACAAATATGACTGGCACTATCGGAGCCGACAAACTACTTAAAATTGGTGTAGAATATCCTCAACTCAATCTTACATGGTTGGTTTTGGGTGAAGGTGAAATGCTAAAGGAACAAGTTAATCAAGAAATCAATGGTGACAATAATACCCAGGTCGCTGGCAATAACAACCATGTCAATCCACCAGCCACACTTGACAAGGCACTTGACGAAATCGCTGCTCAAAGACGATTGGTTGAAAAATCCCAACAGCAAATGGACCGCTTACTTTCGATAATAGAGAATATGAATAAAAAATGACACAGACGAAAAGATACAAAAATCGTTACTAAAACACGATTCGCTATCAGAATCAACCTTCAAAAAGTACCAAATTAGATTAAATAAACTAAACCATGAATAAACACGCATTTGCAATCGTATTCGCCATCATCGGATCGGGTGTTGGTGGATTCATCATGGCCGAAAGTGAAGGCCATAGTTTTATACCAGTAATTATTGGCCTTTGTTTAGGTGCATTTGTCGGTTATTTCTTTGCCGGATTAAGGCAGGCCAAAGGAAATATCCTGCAACAAAACTTCCAAAAATTGGGTGATTTGAGGGGTAAACAACTATCCGAAATCGAAAGCAAAGTGGGAACTCATAACTCTTTTAAGTCATGCACAATTACAGATCGTAACAATGCCCCAGGCTATCTATACACTTGGCTTGAAAACAACTATTCAATTACCCTGCTATTTGATGCCGATAATAATTGCATTGGTGTCAATAGCGAAACAAAGATTTGACCCATGAACACCAACCAACTATCGTATTACCTCATCGACCTGATGAGGTCATATATTAATAAGGAGGGGCTGCTAAAGGAAAAGTCCTCTGAACTCATCCTGCAGGTCGGCAAGGAGATCGACCGTGCCAAGGTGGCCGGACACCCCACCGATGAACTTGAATATCTATATGAAACCGCCTTGTGGCTAAACACCAAGATCAATGAGTAGGCGAAGGGTTTACAGCGACGGCACACTGGCCATCATGGAACGGTACTTTCAGGCCGTGGACGCTTGCAAGGCCGACAAGCTCATAAGCATCGCCGACTACTGCAAGGAGAACGGTATCGACAAACCGCACTTCTACACCCAGCGAAAAGACCGCAACCGTGGTTTCTTCGAGGTCGGCTGGATGCTCCCGTTGGTAGAAAAATGCCACGTTTCTGCATACTGGCTTATGACGGGCAAAGGTCAGATGTTCGGGTGAAAGTCGGCCGTTTTGGTACTCGTTTGTTACCCGACAACTGGAAACGCCAACATAAAACGCTAAAAATCACATCAATGGTAAGAAATATAGTTTTTGACAATAAGAACAAGTATCAATCCATCAGCAGGTTTGATATCTACGGGTTGAGGATTATAGAGTTGTTCGATTTCTTCCACTGTTCTGATACCTCTTTCCCATTGATCATAACCAGACTGAATATTGGATAATTTGGCAACATCTGCAAATTTGGGATACGTTAAAAAATCTATCAAAAGAGATTCTAATTCGTATGCAATTCCTTCTGAAACATTGACTTTGTTATTGGTATTGTTTTTAACTGCAATATTATCGACAGAAATCCCATGCCGTAAGATATAATATAATGGCTCAACGTGCAAAGTCTGCCATAAATCTATAATAATGCTGATTTTAAGACTAGCTTTTGTTTCTCCATCGAGAATACTCATCTGCTGCCTTGCACTTCTTGCATGGTCAAAAACCCTATTACCACTGCCTTTCCCAATGTAAAATATTTTTCCATCTCGAGGATCAATCAGTGCATATATATAGTATTGTAATCGTTCACAAACAATACTAGAAAACCTTTCCATAATACATAAAACTGTACTTTTATTCTTTTATATCACCTCGTAAATCACCATCACCGTCCAATTATTCCAATCAGGGCTGTCGTGATTAACCTCTGTCGTTGTGTATTTGATGTCTTTTACGATGATTTTGCCATCATTCTCCTTGAGGAAAGCATTCACTTCGTTCTCCAATTTTTCACGAGAACCATAAACACTCTTTGTGTTCATGAAAAACTTAATTTGTGTCATATTCTTCTACGATTGGCCTTTACATCGCGAGGTTATTAAAGGTTCGTATGATTCGATTTGACGCTACTAATATAGGAACTATTCCATTATTTTTCCGCTTCTATAATTGTCTTTTGTTCCGTCCAGCCACTTTTTATCTTCCTCCGTGAGAAGACTTTCATATAGCGACTTGTCGCCATATTCAAAAATACTATTGACACAGTATTGACATTTGCGATCCCCTTCACGAGCCCGTCGGATCATTTCCGCCACACAGTCCATGGGGTGTAAAAGCAATGGTTCTCTACCATTAATCCACTTCAAGGAGTCAACATCTTCAATTAAGATGACCGAGATGCCTTCATCGACTGACTCCATTTTCACCTGACCGTCTTTTGCCTTAAATATCTCACTTATTTCGTAATAGTAATCATTATAGTCATAATAATATACAAGCAATTCGACATCTCCCAAATTCCGGCTAAGTTTTTCCGCCAGACCCTTCGTCAGATTGTTGAGTTTTTCCTTATCTTTGGCGTCATCTTCTTTCAACTTTTTGTAAGTCCAGCACACCTGATGTCCCCTTTCACATAATTTCATATCAAGGTTTTTTGGCATAACTTCATTCTGTTTCGCAATGGCCAACAAACGCTGATAATCGGATTCATTCTCCGTGTAGGCGACAATGATCCACGGCGTGTATTCCTTCCAATGACCGTCCACAATCATATAAGAATAGCCATTACGACCATCCCACCAACTGTCCAAATTCATATCGACGTCGGGAAACTCCTTGACAACACTTTCAGCTATCAGGAAGAAATCGAGTCCGTGATGACCGTAGTTGTGCCAATAGACCTCGTTTTTTTCTTTGTCGATTCTAAGTCCGGCATAATCGCCGTCAACCGACAGGTCTTCGCCCAGCAATTCCAAACTCTTTTCGCGCACCTGCTGTTTGACGTATGCCGCAACTTTTTCAAAGTCCTCACGATGTTTCAATGTGAGGCTAAATCCGATTGTTTCACTCATGTTATTCTGTTTTTAGTATTTTCCGACACAGCAAATATAGAAACTTCTGGCGGGAAATTCAAAAAAAACAGGAAAAAAATTGCTATCTATTTTGCATTATACAAAAAAGATAGTATATTTGCATCGAAAAAAGATAATAAAAAGCATTATGAAAAACCCGTTTACCATTGTTCCATACGTATCTAAGGAATATTTCTGCGACCGTGAAAAGGAGACAGAAACCATCATTGAATACCTTCAAAATGGATCAAATATTACTTTAATTTCACCACGTAGATACGGAAAAACAGGTCTGATTTATCGTGTATTTGATGAGCTAAAACAACAAAAAGCCGATATCGACACCTGCTATGTGGACATCTATGCCACCGAAAGCCTGGACGATTTCATCAAAGTATTTTCGGAAGCCGTCATCGCCTCATTGGAAAAGAAAAAAGCCATCAAGTCGTTTTTCCAGTTCCTCAGCGGCCTGCGTCCCAAGCTTAGCTACGACCCACTCTCTGGCAACCCCGAGTTGACGCTGACTTTCCTCTCCGACCACGAGAAGCAGCAAACACTCGCCGGCATCTTGAAATTCATTGAGCAGCAAGACAAAAAGACCATCGTTGCCATTGACGAGTTCCAGCAAATCAGGAACTACAACACCAACATGGAAGCCCTGTTGCGTTCACACATCCAACCGTTGCGCAACGTGCAGTTCATCTTCTGCGGCAGCAAGAAACACATCATGACGGAGATGTTCATCGATGCCAAAAGCCCATTTTACGAGAGCACCCGTTGCCTTTACCTTGAGAAAATCGACCGCAAAACTTACGCTAATTTCATTGTCAGCATGTTCGCCAAAGGGAAAAAGACTGTCACACAAGAAGCCCTGGATTTCATTCTCGACTGGACAAGACTACACACGTTCTATACACAATCGCTCTGCAACCACCTGTTCATAAAAAACGCAAAAAACATCGGAAAAGAGGAAGTTCTCCGCTCGGCAAGCCAAATCCTAGAGGAAAACGAGCAAACCTTCCTCCAATGGCGTGACCTGCTGACATCTCACCAATGGAATTACTTGAAAGCCGTTGCCAAGGAGCAATCTGTTGAGAAACCTTACGCCGCCCAATTCCTCCAGAAATACAACATTGGAACCTCGGCCAACTCGCAACGCCTATTGGAAGCGCTCATCGACAAGGAACTGATTCTTGCCACTTCCACGCTCGAAGGTGTTTCCTACAGCGTTTACAATGTGTTTCTGTCACGATGGCTGGAAAACTTGTGATTTGAGGTCTTGATTTGGTATTTTGAGTTAGTCTCTTTCATCCTCAAGATACTCAATCTCATAATAGTTCCAAGGCTCCGCAGCCTCGTATTTTTCTTTTGCTCCCTTTGGGACAAAAAGTCGGTCATGGGTATTGGGCGGATAGCCTTCGTCGGATTCAAAACCGTACGTTATGGGCTCGAGCATATGACAATAAAGGTCCATGCCATCGTAACACGAGCCGTCGAAGGCATCGCCAAGCTTTTTCAGCGAGGCCGGAAGATGCAGCTCGGCAAGGCTGGGGCATTCCCAGAATGAATAGTCACAGATTTCCTTCACCGATTCAGGGATAACCACCTTGGTCAGGTTTTGGCAGCCTTGGAAAGCGCTCACACCAATCTTCGTCACCGTGTCGGGGATGACGATTTCTTCCACGTCGTTGCGGCAGCAGAAAGCCTCCTCTCCTATCTCGGTCACGCCCTCAGGGATGAGCGTATTGGTAGCGGTGGTGGCCACCAGCTTTCCAGTCGCCTTTTCTACAATATGCTCTCCTCGCACCTCATAAACAGGGTTGTCGGGCGAAATCTCCACTTGAGTCAGGTTATCGAGATGCGTGAAGGTACCAGGGGCAATTTTGGTGACCGTGCTGGGGATGACGAGGTGCTGCAAGCCGAAGCAGTTATCCCCAAACTCCTTATAACCGTGAAACGCCCTACCGTCCAACTCAGTCACTCCCTCGGGAATGATGACTTCTGAAACGTTGGGTTCGGCCTTGTAGCCCGTGTATGGTTCGCACTTGGGCGGCTCGTATTCCCTCTTTGGAGCTTTGCGGTATTTCACGCTCAAGCGTACCAACAGGGCAACCATGGGAAGATAAAAAATCCACAACAGCACGCGAAGTACCTTGCGCCATCCGATGCCTTTCCTCTCCCTGTTAGGGTCAAAAAATTCCTCGTCCATCCACCGCTCAACAAACACGCCAGCAAGGATGTAACCTGCCAAAACGGTGGCAAAAATCGCCGTATTCCAGTCAAAAAAGTTGTTCATAGCAATTCATATTTAATGTTTATCCCCCCCATAATAAGTCTCAGGCAGCAAGAGCCTTGGGCTCCTGCTGCGCTTTGGTAAGGTGATTGGCCTTAATAAAGGCTTTGATGAACTTTTCTGTTTCTGAGCTGGTGAGTCCGGAGATGGTGATGGTGTAGACCCCGTTCTCATGGGTGATGGAACTGTAGATTTTGTTTTTCTTGGTGAAACGATGGATCTGGTCCATTTGTTTTTCCGAAGTGGTTCTGATTGTGGTACTCATATTGATACTGTTTTTATTGGTTGAAGTATAATATAGTAATTTTTTCCGAAAAATTCAAAAAAACAAGCAAAAAAAAGTGGAGAAACTTTTGGCGGAATTTTAACTACGTTGAATCTAACGATTTCAAAAACGATCCTCATACTGCTTAAAAAGCTGATAATAAGCCTTCATGTTTTCCAACTCGTACCACGCTCTCTCCATAGACGGACGAGCATCGAGGTCGTAAATCTTTGCATTGGGTATCGCAAGCAAGAAGGGCGAATGGCTAGCGATGACAAACTGGGTATCCAATCGTGCCAGCAATTCGATATGCTGGGCCAGTTGCTGCTGAAAAGCAGGAGCCATGGAGTTCTCAGGCTCATCAAGCAGATAGAACGACTCGTCAAAAAGATGTTCTTTGAAATACTCCAAAGCCGTTTCCCCATTGGAGAAGGCTTCGTTGTTGTTTCCCAACGCCAATCGGGCTGGTTGGAAGGCTGTGTATCGACTCAGGAGGGCATAATCCGCCGCTTTCACCGACTCGGGATCCGTCAGTGCTTTTTCATACAACCTCTTACTTATTCCATAATCTCTCAACACATTATCAGAAAGGACGTCCTTCTTAGTTTCAGCGTATAGTTTCCGTTGTCTGGCTATTTTCACCATAATATCCTCGCTTCGGATAAACGAACTGTCTTCTGGAAGCCCCTCATCATCAATACTTGAGGAACATTTTTTCACGTATCCTTCGAAATACTCATTGTCGTTGCCTAACGTCATTTTCTTAAGGTCAAGATGCCTAGCCAAGACATTTAGCAGTGTGGACTTGCCACTACCATTGTTGCCATATAGGATGGTGATGGGAGCAAAATCGACATGCTCCAACATCATCGGATAGACAACACGATAGGGATAAACGTGTCTGTTTTCCAGACAGGGGAAGAAATGTTTCAAATATGTTTTCATAGTCTCTTTGTATTTGATGGGTATGGCATAACATAGATACTTTTGTCTAAAAATTTAAAAATTGCCGCAAAAAAAGTGGAGCGGCTTGCGCCGCTCCTCCTGAGACAGTTTAAAACCCAATCCTCTTTCGTGTGACGGTATTGCTCAACTGCTCGCTGCGGCAATAGTTCTCGAGCACGGGCAGCACCTCAGTGCTGTCGCCATAGAGGATGCTGTTGATGGCGTGCTTGCGGGCGATGTTCTCGATTTGACCGCCGCTGAAGTCGTAATGGCTGGCCAGGACGGAAGCATCGCTGTCGTTCAGCTCGGGAATCATCTGCTGCCAAATCTTCTGGCGCACGGCAGCATCAGGCTTCTCGAACATAATCTTGTAGAGGAAACGACGCTCGAAAGCCGGGTCAAGATTCTCAGTAAGGTTAGTGGTGGCAATCATAATGCCATCCAAGTTTTCCATCTCCTGAAGGATGATGTTCTGCATTGTGTTCTCCATCTTATCGACAGCATTTTGTGCTCCGCTCATACGGGTACAGATGAGGGCATCAGCCTCGTTGAAGAGCAGGATGGGCGCCAACGTATTGCGTTTCACCAACTCACGATAACGGTCGAAGACGGCCTTGATGTTCTTCTCCGACTCCCCTACCCACTTGCTGCGGATACTCGGCACATCCACCATCATGATGGCCCTGCCAGTCTGTCGCGCCAACTGATACGCCGTCTCTGTCTTGCCCGTGCCGGGACCGCCATAGAAGAGGCAGGCGAATCCCTGACGGAAACCGCGTTGCTTCATGCGCTCGTAGATGGCTTGGTAACGCTCCGGCTCGAAGAAGCCCTTCAACTCATCCACCTGCTTGCCGACCGTGTCGCTGAAAAAAAGCGTCTTCGAAGTAATATCTTTAGGATCAAACACACCAACAATCTTTTCTTCTGTGGCGTTGATATTCATTTCAGCCAAAAGGTCGCGCTTGGCGTCCTCGGTCAGCTTGAAACGGGTGTTGTCGGCAATGCCGTCAACGCAGAGAAATTCGATCAGCTTTTGCTTTTGAAGGGCATGAGTGCCTTTGCGCAAATGCCCCTTGGCCCTTGAAAACGCAGCTTCACCCTCATACACATCATCCATCTGATTAAAGCGAATGTCTTCATCGTTCTTGTTAATCAGATAATGACAAAACTTCACAAGAAGCAACTCGCTTTCAGGACACAATTCCTGCTGGCGAACCTTCTTAACGAAATTCAGTTTTGAATTGGCATCAAACAATTCTTGCAGCTCTTGGCTAAGTTCCTTGGGACCGACAGCAGAGTCGCCAAGATCTTCAAACCATTGTGACAACAATTCAAACACTGCTGGACAGTCGAGGCCCTTGAGAGATGGAAGTTGATACACCTCATTGCGTTTCAGACAACGGATGACGGCAACCGACACGTCAAACGAGTCTCCATCCTTTACATCGCGGTAACGCAGGATACGCCGATGCACCAAAGCATCAATGTCAGATGCCAGTGCCAGCACGGCAATGCGGTTGATGTCGAGATGCGAAGCAATGTCACGGTAATCGACGTTGTTGGGACCTTCGTCCATGCACACGGCGAAGAGCACCGCCTGACGCTCAGTAATGCCGTATTGTTTTGCCAAAAACTTCGTCTCGTTCTTGACGGACTTCATGTAATTGCTGCTCAGCTTGGAGTCTCTCGAGCTCTCAGCCAGGGTCTCAATGGCCTGCAAAAGGGTTAATTGATCTTTGGTTCGGTTTTTCTTTGTGATGGTGCTCATTGTTTTTGAATTATTGTTACACCATCATTAATAGTAACTCTTGCCCAAAAATTCACAAAAAACACACAAAAAAAGAATTAGAGATTCGCAAACCCCTAATTCTCAATCGGTTGACTAAATGTCAATTTTTATTTCCTGATCTTTCCAGGATACTCCTTCAAGGCTTCTTCGAGGCACTTGATGGCGGCCTTCAGGTCGTCGATGCAGATGCAGTAGGTGATACGGGCTTGGTGACGTCCCTTCTCGGGATCGGCGTAGAAACCGGTGGCTGGAGCCAGCATCACGGTGGCACCGTTGTAGTTGAAATCGGTGAGCAGCCATTGGCAGAACTTGTCGCTATCGTCGATCGGCAGGTCGATCACAGTGTAGAAGGCACCCTTAGGCATCGGGCAGAAGCAGCCCGGGATCTTGTTGATGCCCTCAACAATGACATTGCGGCGAGCGATGTACTCGTTGTAAACGTTATCGAAGTATTCCTGCGGAGTGTTCACTGCAGCCTCGGCAAAGATCTGACCGAAGCTCGGTGGCGACAGACGGGCCTGAGCCAGACGCATGGCGATGG
>Ga0265301_10003019_pt1 | contig 18390 bp, 19 predicted proteins | sample AusTroGonzalo_MG_2_FD_193488 | JGI IMG/M metagenome (GOLD analysis project Ga0265301, IMG submission 193488) | Bovine rumen microbial communities from tropical cattle in Woodstock, Queensland, Australia - Gonzalo_04 | ecosystem: Host-associated > Mammals > Digestive system > Stomach > Rumen ... | reverse complement strand
TTGCGTTTTTTACGGATTTCGGACGAAACGGCGTTGCATGTAAGTGCTCGCCACCTTTGATAAGACAAAGGACTCTATGATATGATAAGCTCGTCAAAAGAAGGATGAGGGACGGAATCCCCGGGGCCGGTGAAAGGGCTCCGGGGATGATTCTTTCGGAGGGGAGAGTGAAGAGATATATCATGCTTTCCGGCGGCTGGATGAGAAACCCGGTTTCAAAGAAACCGATGAAGGAAAAAGGAAACTCCGGCTCGACACTATTGGTCGATACCGGACAGCTGTATAACGATTTTGACTTTGAGATCAGGGATAAGTGATTCCGGTTTAGTTAATCAGCATGATTAGTTTCACGGGTGTGAGAAACCAGCCTGTAAATCATAAATACGCCGATGATGGATAACAGGATAACGGCTATAATCATGATCAACGCACCGTCATATTTTCCGGTCCGGTCAAAGAAAAGGCCGAGGAGCGGATATCCCAGCGCGTTGGCAATGGATACACCGAGATTGATCTTCGGATAGATGGCACTGTATTGATCCGGACTGAACAATTCACGGCAAATCATCACCGCAGCGACGGTCGGGAGGGAGTAGCAAAGGCCGATCATGGCTGCACTGAGCAGCAGGAAACCGGAAATGCGTACCAGCAGCAGAAGTATGATACCTGCTGTAATGATCAATCCATAGATCAGAAAGGAAAGCCGGACTCCGATCCGATCGGTCATCAGGCCAAGAAGAAATTTCCCTGCAGTATTTGCTGCCAGTACAACAGACATCATCAGGATACCGGTTTCAGCAAGCCCGTATGTTTCGGCAATCGGTTTGAACAGCTGTGGAACAGAGGTCACGAGTGATATCAGTGAAAATGTCACGACAGTCATAATCAGGATGACCAACCCGGGCGGGGAGCCGTTACAGCTTTCCCGTTTCCGACTGCCGTCCTCCCGTGCTTCTGTACTTCCGAGCGGCTCCATGGCGGAATCTTCCGGCAGAAAAGATATCGGAAACAGCATTGCGGGAAGGTTCAGCACAAGAATGATTCCTGCTGCGGCCAGATAGGCTGTCCGCCATCCCGCAGAGCGGATAACCGCTTCCAGAACAGGATTGAACAAAGCACCGACAAGGCCTGAACTGCCCAGCGCAAGGCTGGTAATAAAGCCTGTATCTGACAGAAACCATCTGCCGATAACAGAGGTGACCAGAACATTACCAATCAAACCTGCTGCGAATCCGCGCACAGCATTAACGATGTAAAGTGAAGTCATGCTCCGGCATACAGACAACAGCGCGGTCGATCCTGCAAAGAGCAGACTGAAGGCAATGACTGCCGGATGGAAGTTTTTCGGTTTCACCCATCTGGCAGAGAAAATCCCTGCAACAGCAAATGCAAGATTGCTGATCGTCAGTGTCAGATTGACAGACGCCGTAGGCTGCCCGAGTTCAGCAGCAATCGGCGAGAAAAAGATCCCGCCAGCGTTGGTCATGATTCCCAGGGAGGAAGATACAAGGCCACACATTGCCAAAAGAACCAAAAGATATTTGCCTCGCGTTTTCTTCAGCGTTGTCATTTGTTTCTCAGTCTCCTGTTTCTCTCTGACGGAGCAGTAACCTGAAAGCTATTACGTGATCAGCTTCTGCAGTTCGCTCCTGCACTTGTCAATCAGCAGTTTGATATGTCCCCAGGGGATGCTCAGTAATGTATGCCTTATATTTCCTGCATTTCACGCCTGTATGATAGCATAATTCAGAAGGAAAAAAAGGAAAAAGCAAATTCAATGGGACAGTGGGGACTGTTCCCGGTATCCCACTTCGCCGGAAAGCAGAACACAAAAGCACTAAAAACACCAAAACACTATAAAATAAAATGGGGATTCTTCGACAAGCCTGGGATGACACGGGGGAGGCTCAGGATGACACGGGGGGAGGAGACAGCCATGAATTGAAAAGCCAGAATGCTTGCGTATTCAGGGCAGAGGTGATACAATATATTTGTATTGAAATGTATCAATACAATGAAGGGGTGAACGGGATGAAGAAACTGCAGTCGGAAAGCGCAAGCCCGCTGTATCATCAGCTGATGCAGCGGATTCGTGTGGATATCGAGAAAGGGAAATATCCTGTCGGAAGCAAGATTCCGCCGGAGCATGAACTGGAAGAAACATATCAGCTGAGCCGGGTTACGGTACGCAGGGCGCTTGCGGAACTGACGGAGATCGGGCTGCTGGAGAGGAAACAGGGGAAAGGCACCTTTGTATCCGTGCCAAGAATCCGGCAGGATCTGAAAAGCCTGCACAGTTTTCACGATGCCTGCCAGCAGAACGGCAGGGTTGCGTCAACCGACGTGATCCATATTATCGAAACCACCGCGGACGCCCGGGACGCGGAGGACCTGAACCTGAAACCGGGAAGCCGGGTGGTTGAAACGCTGAGGCTTCGGAAGGCGGACGGCGAGCCGGTGGTGCTGGAACGAAACAGGTTTTCCATGGCCTTTGCCTACCTTGAAGATGAGGACCTGAAGGGGAGCCTGTATGCGGTCCTGCGGGAATACGGCGCGGAACCGACCCAGGCTGTGCATGATATTTCGCTGTGCTACGCCACGGCGGAACAGGCCGGGTATCTGGGAATTGCAGAAGGCGCTCCGCTGCTGAAACTGCATGAATTAATTTTCGACCAGCGGGGCCGGCCGCTGCATAACAGCCTGCAGCTGATCCGGGGCGACCGGTTTGTGTTCAGAATATAGGAGATTCTGCAGGTGATCGTTTTGTGTATGGAATCTGAAAGCTTTGTCAACTTCATTGAGCGGTTTGACAAAAAGTGCTAAAATCAGAACGGGAAGGGAGGCGACCATGATGTCTGAGGAGAAGACCCTTGCAGAGATGAAGGAGAAACCGAAGAAACTGTGGGACGGCGCCATGAAAATGGTGAAGGGCGAGAACACGGCACAACTGATCGAACAGTTTACATCGGAGATGACACTGGTCGCGGAAGGCCTGTGCGAAGATCAGAGCAAACTTCGCCGTGAAATGGACAGCATGATCACGGAGGAAGACAAACAGATTCAGAAACTGCAGACGAAGATTGACCAGATGGAGACGTTGCTGGACGAAGAACGGGAAGCCCATGACAGGGATCTGACGGAACTGCGGACGAGACTGGCATCGCTGGAGAAGAAGATGCCGAAGGAGGAAGCGAAGGAAGCGCAGAAGGAGAAGAAAAAGGCGGGAAGCATCATCCGGGACGCGACGTGGCTGGTGGCGATCGCGGCCGGGGCCTGGATCATTGTGACGATCCTGAATAAGTTCTTTTGAGGAGTTATGTCTGGAGATTCCCCGACTGCGCTCGGAATGACAGGGAGGTGAGCCGGAATGAAGACATACGAAGAGATTGTAAAAGAATATCAGAAACGGCAGCATGATACGGTGGTGGATACGATCGCGACAGGGCTGACCTATATGGATGAAATTGCGGTGGATACCGGCCTGCTGGAGGAAAGCGGGATCCTGACGGAACTGACGGAGAGCGTCACAGGCGTGCTTCCTTTTGTGATTATTTCGGTTCATGAAGGATCCAAAGTGCTGCTGGGCCGGAAACCCGGAAAGGCCGGGCTGAAGGACGGCGCCTACCGGATGGTTAAAACCGGGGCGGCGATGGGCGTAGGGGCTGCCGTCGCCGGCGCGGCCGGGTTCTGGGCGGCTGTACCCGTGACCATGGGCGTGCGGGCACTGTTTGACCGGTACCGCAGCAAAACGCTGACAGGGCACCGCGTTCAGGGACGGATCAAACGGCTGCAGGAACTGAACCGCTTTATCCGCCATGAGGAAACAGAAGAAAAAAACGAAAACGCGACGGAGAACGCCGCGGCAGGCGCCGTGACCGTTGCGGGGGAGATCAGATGAAATTTACAAAGATGCAAGGCCTCGGCAATGACTATATATATGTGAACTGCCTGGAGGAAACTGTTCCGGATCCTTCGGGAACGGCACGGAAGATCAGCGACCGGCACTTTGGCGTCGGATCGGACGGGCTGGTGCTGATTCTGCCGGATGAACAGGCTGACTTCAGGATGAGAATGTTCAATTCTGACGGAAGCGAATCGGAAATGTGCGGCAATGCCGCCAGATGCGTCGGGAAGTATATCCATGACCGCGGCCTGAGCGATCAGGAGGAGATCCGCCTGATGACGGGAGCAGGGCTGAAGATTCTTCAGCTGAACGTCCGGGAAGGAAAAACAGAAAGCGTGCGGGTGGATATGGGAGAACCGATTCTGGAAGCGGAACGGATCCCGACCACCCTGTCCGGACTGCAGGTGATCAATACGCCGGTGGAAGCGCTGGGGGAAACATACAGCGCGACCTGCGTCAGCATGGGCAATCCCCATGCGGTGATCTTTGTTGATGATCCGGACAGTTTTGACGTACACGGGATCGGCCCGGTGATTGAAAACTATCCGATATTCCCGAGAAAGACGAACGTCGAATTCGTAAAGGTGGCAGACCGGGAGCATCTGAGAATGCGCGTATGGGAACGCGGGGCGGGCGAAACCATGGCCTGCGGTACCGGCGCCTGCGCAACCCTTGTCGCCGCGGTACTGAACGGATTCTCTGAAAGAAAAGCGACCCTCCTGCTGAACGGAGGACCGCTGACGGTCGAATGGGATCAGGAAACCAATCATGTGTTCCAGGAAGGGCCGGCGGAATTTGTGTTTGATGGGGATTACTGACCCATGAGCATCATGTTCATGATGCCGGAATCTGTGAGATCGTCGAGCAGACTCTGGCAGGCGGAGGTCGGCGCTTCCGCGACAAAGTCAAGCATGCTTTTGACCAGCGTTTTGGTGACGGCGTTCTTGAACTTCGCCATGTAATATTCGCTGAAGGAGAAGAAATTGTAAGTTCCGTAGAGCTGCTCGGATGTATAGTTATAATCCGGAACGGATTCGGCAGCGCCCGGAACGATGGTTCCTTCGCAGGTCAGGAGCGTTGCGGGATCGCCATTTTCCTGAGGGACGGAGACGGAGACGGAAACGGATCCGTCTTTTTCCATTTTACCCTGTACAGACAGGCTGAAGTTCGGATACAGCGCTCCTTCGATGGAGGCGGCCAGGGAGAAGGAAGCGTCACAGGGGCAGGAAAGCGGCAAAGAAGTACCGGAGGCGGAAAGCTTCAGCATGGTCTCCGGCCATTGCGAGGCTTCCTCGTCTTCGTATTCGCTTTCTGACGTTTCCTCATCCTCGAGAGGCGTGAACTCCTGGCCTTCGAGACCCGGAGGCAGGGCTGAAACCTTGTCCCGGATCATGGATCCGTCCAGGGTAAAGCTGAAAGAGTCATCACTGTCTGTCCGGGAAAAGGACACGGTGGGGACATATCTGTTCTCATCAGCCGGAAGGGTCAGGGACCAGGTCAGGGAGCTGTCCTTTTCCTCACGGGAGAAGAGCGTCTGCCCGGCGGCGTTTTTCCAGGTCTCGGTTCCTTTGCCGACCTTGACGGTCAGCGGCTTGCCCGCGGAGACAAAGTCCCGAAGATAAGAAGGGATGCCGTTCAGCTCCGCTTCCACTGCCTCGGGTGCGGAAGAAACGGAATAAAGCGCATTCATCCATACGTTCAGGTTTGTGTCGTTTTCAAGCAATTCTGTCCATGCATCGGCAAGTTTTGAAATCTTTTTGGCACTGATTTTCCGGCTGGTACCGGCCGGGCCGGTGTGCTCCTTAAAGGCTTCCCGGACATACCACAGGTTATGCTCGTAAACAACCGGGTAAAGGAGAGCAAGCGCGGGGAGGGGCGTGTCCAGCGATTTTTTCACCTTGATCGCGAACTCGGCGAGGGCGATCATATTAAACTGAAGCGTTTCATCGGCAATCACGGGAGAAGTCAGAAAAAGAAGACGCGGCGTTCCGTAAAACCGGAAGGGGATGGAAACGTCAGGCTTGTTCCGGAAGAAGAGGACAGCGTTCATATCAAAGGACTCTGTTTCCTCACAGACGGTGATATCCCCGCGGAGCTCCAGCGCGTCCAGCAGCTCGGCATAACCGGCGGCGCGGCTGCGGGAGCGGGGAGGAAAGGCGTCCGGATTCAGGGAAAAGGTGAAATCCAGATGATAGAGCTGTGAAGCCGGGGTGTTTTCCTCCGCATGAGCGAAGGAAAGACAGAGGACAAGAACAAGCAGATAACAGAACAAACGCTTCTTCATAACGGGTGGCTTCCTTTCCGTGGGTCTTTTGGAACAATCCTATTTTACCATAGTTTTCAAAGCGACCGCAACAGGGATCAATCCTCGTCGGTAACGGTCCAGATGGCGGGGTCGTTCTGATAGCGGGCGGCATATTCTTCGTTCAGCTTCAGCTGGGTATTGATATTGGCGATCCCGTTCTGCCGGAGACCGGCGTAAGTCTGATAATCCCGGATCGCGTCGACGGTACTGTCGCCATAGCGCCCTGAGACGAGCGAAGGATCCAGAAAACCGAGATAAGCCAGCTTTTCCTGAAGCTGACGGACTTTTTCCCCCTGGTTGCCGAAGGCCATGGTGATATCCGCCACGTCATGAACAGTACCGTAACCGAGGATGCTCTGACTGTTCAGATTATAGGTGTTTCGGGCGACGGCGGAAGGGTTGTTTCCTTCGATCACATGAATCAGGACCTCATCCGTGACGGTATCCCGGGTGCAGAATTCCACCATGGCAACATGCTGGGTGTCGGGCCCGCCGGAGGAAAAGAAAACCCAGTCGCCGGGCTGGGGGATATAGTCGCCTGACTTCAGAAAGGAGGACTCACCTTTCAGCCATTCATAACCCCAGCCGTCCACCCGGCCTTTCCGGACGACATAACGCCCGGCCCGGATGAACCAGTCACGGCCGGTGTTGGAGGAGGTATAGAAGGGATAAACACTGCGAAGAAGGTCGGTTTCCCAGCGCTGATCCACCTGATCCACACACCAGCAGAGAAACTCGGCGCACCACTGGGCGGCGGGATCACCGGCCCAGGCGCCGTACTTGGTGCGGCCGTGATCCTCAACATAGCCGACTTCCTCCGAGGCGACCTGAAGGAGGTGCTCAACATAATCGGGAACAGGGTAAGCGGGAGGGAGCTTTTCTTCCTCCGCGAGGGAAGAGAAGGGAAGAAGGAGTATCCAGATAAACAGTAGGGCTGATTTATATTTCATACTGGCGCCTCCTTTCACCCTGGCATATTTATGATTATAGCAGAAAGAACGGGTTAGTGGCTAGTGGGGGGCGGACAGAGTTAAGAGCGGAGAGTGGAGAGTTAAGAGTGGAGAGTTTTTTAGCGGTTGGCGGCGGGTATGATTGGTTGTTGGGGAAAGAATAAAAAAACAAGGCGGACGCGTTTGCGCCCGCCCTGAGGACCCGTGCGAATTACTTGATTTCGACGGTGGCACCGACAGCCTTGAACTGCTCGGCGATCTTCTCGGCTTCTTCCTTGGAGACGGCTTCCTTGATGGTCTTGGGAGCGGATTCCACCATGTCCTTGGCTTCCTTCAGGCCCAGGCCGGAAACGACTTCACGGACAACCTTGATGACCTTGATCTTTTCGGAGCCGGCATCCTTCAGCACGACGTCGAATTCGGTCTTTTCTTCAGCGGCTTCGGCAGCAGCGCCACCGGCAGCGGGGCCGCCGGCCACGGCGATCGCGCCGGTCACGCCGAACTTTTCTTTCATTTCGTCAACGAGTTCTTTCACCTGAAGCAGAGTCATGGACTCAATGGCTTCGAGAATTTCCTGATTAGTCATTGAAATATTCCTCCATCTTTATTTCGTATGTTTTTCAGTTATGCGGCGATCAGGCCGCAGGGCGCATCAGGCGGCGGACTCCTTCTTCTCGGCGATCTCCTCGAGGACGGAAACCAGCGCAGACACGGGGGAAACCAGGCAGCCCACCATGGTGGCGTACAGCTCTTCGCGGCTGGGCGTTGCGGCCAGGCCCTTGATGGTGTTGATGTCGATCACTTCGGTGCCCATCAGGCCGCCGCGGATCTCCAGAGAGGTCAGCTTGTTCTTTTCGATAAAGTTGGAAATGATCTTCGGACCGGCGGTCACGTCCTTCTCACTGAAGACGAAGGCGTTGGGGCCTTCCAGAAGAGCATCCAGGCCTTCGATGTTCAGCTCCTGCAGGGCACGGTTCACCAGGCGGTTCTTCAGAACGCAGTAATGAACTCCGCCTTCACGGCACTGCTTGCGCAGTTCGGTCACCTGTTCAACGGTCAGACCGCTGTAGGAACAGATAATCATGCACTCAGAATTCTTCAGCTTTTCAACGATGTCGGCAACGATTTGCTTTTTAACTTCCAGATTAGCGCTCATCTTTTTGTTCGCACCTCCTGTCCGGCTCAGAATAAAGAAACCCTTGCGTGCAGGCGCAAGGGAAAACAACATCATCCACTCACACCTCGGCAGGCGGGAAACCCCATTAAATCTTGCGATACCGGCTGTCTTCGGCACAGGCTTCTTCAGAAACCGGGAGATATGTTACCACAGGGGAAGAAGAGTGTCAAGGCTTATGTCTGAAAATCAGCAGTTTGCTGGCAACATAATTCAGCAGAATGACCACGACGTTGACACCGATCTTGACCCAGAGATCCGGCCAATGGAGGCAGTCGACCAGGAGATACATGAGCACCCAGTCCAGGACGCCGGTGCCGAGACGGCAGAGAAAAAAGGAAACGGACTCCCGGAGAATCTCTTTCCGGGTGGAAGCCTCACTGTGAAAGACCCATTTCCGGTTGGTCAGATAAGCGAAGAGGACGGCGAAAAACCAGGCGATGACCGTGGCCGGAACGACCGGCAGGCCCAGCGGATGGGCACAGAGCCAGTAGACGCCTGTGTTGACGGCGGTGGTCAGGGCGCCGAAGACGAGATACAGGATCTTGTCCTGATGCTTTTCAAACAACTGCCTGATCATAGGACCTCCGAACACTTGCGGAGCGCCTGCTCAACGACGGCATCCATATCATAATACTTATAATCGCCCAGCCGGCCGCCGAAGATGACGCGGGTTTGAGAAGAGGCAAGCTTGCGGTATGCATCTGCGAGTTCATTGTTTTTCCGGTCGTTAATGGGGTAATAAGGCTCGTCGCCGGGCTTCCATTCGGCCGGATACTCCCGGCTGATGACGGTGACGGGAATGTCGTTTCCGTCCGCATCCTTGCCGAATTCAAACCATTTATGCTCGATGATGCGGGTGAAGGGGACATCCCGGTCCGTGTAATTGACGACGGCGTTCCCCTGATAGTTGCCGACGGGAAGACGCTCATCCTCAAAACGAAGGGAACGGTATTCAAGCCGGCCCAGCCGGAACCCGAAGAAAGCGTCAAGAGGGCCGGTATAGACGACACGCTCCGCCAGCGCGTCAAAGCCGCGGCGGTCCGCCAGGTAATCTTCATTCAGGCGGATTTCGGCGCCGGAAAGCATGCGGGCAACCATGTCGGTATACCCGCGGACGGGAATCCCCTGATACAGGGAGTTGAAATAATTGTTATCAAACGTGAAGCGGACCGGAAGCCGGCGGATGATGAAAGGCGGAAGCTCGGTGCAGGGACGGCCCCATTGCTTCTCCGTGTAGCCTTTGATCAGCTTTTCGTAAATATCCCTTCCGACCAGCGAGACGGCCTGCTCCTCAAGATTCCGCGGTTCGCCGGTGATTTCCCTTCGCTGCTCGTCAATCTTCGCGGCGGCTTCATCAGGAGTGACGACGCCCCACATCTTATTGAAGGTATACATGTTGAAGGGAAGGGAATAGAGCTCGCCGCGGCAGTTGGCCACGGGCGCGTTGGTAAACCGGTTGAAAGAAGCAAAACGGTTTACATAGTTCCACACTTCCGGATTGCTGGTATGGAAGATATGCGCGCCATAACGGTGGACAAGGATCCCGTCAACCGTTTCGGTGTGGATGTTGCCGGCGATATGCGGCCGCCTGTCGATCACCAGCACTTTACGGCCGCGGTCCATTGCCTCGCGGGCAAAGACGGCGCCGTACAGGCCGGCGCCGACGATCAGGAAATCATACTTCATAAGCCAATCCTCACAACCGGAAGTACAGGAATTGTAGCATAATCCGCGGGGCATCGCAAGATATGGTGGAAAGACACGGAAAGCCTGTTTTTCAAGGCGTTGAAAGAAATCAAAACGGAAATAAAAATCACATAAAAGTGTAAAAGATATACATAATATTTTAATAATTCGATTGACTTTTTAACAATTTGGTAATAATATAGCGTCGAAAGGCTATCGAAAGGAGGCAGCTCAGATGAAGAAGCTGAAATATGCGCTTCTGCTGATCCTTCTGCTGTGCCTGCTTCCCGTATGTACCGCCCTGGCGAAAACCGGCAGGGTGACAGCCTCCTCCCTGAACATGCGAAAGAGCGCCTCCTCCGACAGCAAGGTCGTCGGAACGCTGCGGGAAGGCGACAAGGTGACGATCAAGGACTCCAAAGGAAGCTGGTACAAGGTTTCCAAGGGAAGCAAAACCGGCTATGTATATAAAAAATACATCGATGTTTCCGGCAGCGGATCATCGGGAAGCAAATCCTCCGGGAGCAAGAAAAGCTCCAAATCCTCCGGCAGTTCAGACGGCACCTGCGGACCGGGTGATTCCGGCAGCGCGGTCAAGAAAGTGCAGCAGCGGCTGAAAAAGCTCGGATACTATACGGGCACGCCGGACGGGGATTACGGCGGCGGAACGAAAACAGCCGTCAAAAACTTTCAGAAGCGAAACGGCCTGAAAGCAACCGGAACGGTCAATAAAAAGACGCTTTCAAAGCTGAATTCATCCAAAGCCAAGAAAGCCAAAGCATCCGACGCGGCGGGAAGCGACAGCGCGAAAGGCGCCGGATCGACGGAGCGGCTGAACTGGTTCAACGGCGGAAGCAGCAAGATTCCCAAGGGCGCCACCTTCCAGGTGAAGGATATCAAAACAGGCATTGTATTCACGGTCAAACGATGGAGCGGCGCGAACCATATCGACGCGGAACCGAAGACGGCGTCCGACACGAAAAAGATGAAAAAGATCTTCGGGCACTGGAGCTGGCGGAGACGGCCTGTGCTGGTGAAATACAACGGCCATGTGTACGCGGGATCGATGAACGGAATGCCCCACGGCACCCAGACGATCAAGGGGAATAACTTCAACGGGCATTTCTGCATTCACTTTTACGGGAGCAAGACGCACGGAACCAAGAAAGTGGACGCCATGCACCAGAACTGTGTGGCGGAAGCGATGAAACACACCTGGTAACCATTCCCTCCTTTTATGCAGGATCCGGGAAACCGAATCCTGTTTTTTCGTGATTCTGTTTTTTTGCTTTTCCGGGCGAAGCAAATATGATATAATCAATTTTGTGTATTTTTGCGCACAGGACAGGAGGATGATCCATGCTGACACAGGCTCCACGCGGGACAAGGGATGTGCTGCCCGCAGACAGCTATCGCTGGCAATTTATTGAAGACAGGATGCGCGCGGCGGCGGCGCTGGCAGGCTACCGGGAGGTTCGGACACCGGTGTTCGAACATACGGAGCTGTTCCTTCGCGGCGTCGGCGATACGACCGATATTGTTCAGAAGGAAATGTATACCTTTGAGGATAAGGGAAAGCGGTCCGTGACCCTGAAGCCGGAAGGAACGGCCGGGGCGGTTCGCTGTTTCCTGGAGCATAATCTGTACGCGGAACCGCTGCCCTGCAAGATGTACTACCTGAACTCGCCGATTTTCCGGTATGAGAATCCTCAGAGCGGCCGGCTGCGGGAGCATCACCAGTTCGGCATGGAGTGCTTCGGCGCCAGGGAGGCGACCGTTGACGCGGAACTGATCCTGCTGGCCTATCACCTGCTGCAGGATCTGGGGATCGGGAACCTGAGCGTGGAGATCAACAGCATCGGATGCCCGAAATGCCGGCCGGTTTACCATACGCGGCTGAAGGAATTCCTTTCGGGCCGGATGGATCAACTCTGCGCCACATGCCGGGAGCGGTTCGACCGGAATCCGCTGCGCGTGCTGGACTGCAAGGAAAAGACCTGCCAGGAGCTGACGAAGGACGCGCCGAGCATGCTGGACCTGCTGTGCGACGAATGCCGGGAGCACTTTGACCAGCTGAAAGCCTGCCTGGACCAGGCGGGGATCCCTTACCGGGTGAACGCCAGGATTGTGCGGGGGCTGGACTACTATACCAAGACCGTGTTTGAGCTGGTGACGAGAACCGAAGAAGGCAATCTGACTGTGTGCGGCGGCGGAAGGTACGACAACCTGGTGGAGCAGATCGGGGACCAGAGCATTCCGGGTATCGGCTTCGGCATGGGCCTTGAACGCGTGCTGATGCTGCTGAAAAACGAAGGGATCGAGATACCGAAACCCTTATGGTATGAAGTGTTTGTGACCTATATGGGGGAGAACAGGCCGGCGGCATTCGCGCTGGTGCAGCAGCTGCGCAAGGCAGGAATCCGGGCGGATCTGGATCACTGCGGGCGGAGCCTGAAGGCCCAGTTCAAATACGCGAACAAGACCGGCGCGCCGATCACCGCCGTGATCGGCGACGAGGAAGCGGCAAACGGGACCGTTAAACTGAAGAGAATGGCCGACGGGGAAGAAAAGACTGTCGCGGCGGCAGACGCCTGTGAGGCTGTCAAGGAATTCATACAGCATACATAACCGGGGGTTGTGAGATTCCCCGACAGGTCCGGATGACCCCGGGGCCCGGGAGAATATTGGGAGGAATGAATCATGCAATACAGAACACATACCTGTAATGAACTGAGGCTGGAGGACGCCGGAAAGAAGGTCCGGCTGAGCGGCTGGATGGAGAACGTGCGCGAGGTCAGCGGCAATCTGGCGTTTATCGTGCTGCGCGACTTTTACGGATCCACACAGCTGGTGGCTGAGGACGAGAAGATTCTGCAGGTGTTCCTGAACCTGAACAAGGAGAGCGTGGTATCCGTCAGCGGAACGGTGCGGGAGAGGGATAACAAGAATCCGAAGATGGCCACCGGAGATATCGAAGTGGTGCCGGAAAGCGTCGAAGTGCTTGGCAAGTGCCGCTACAACGCGCTGCCGTTCCAGATCAGCCGGAGCCGGGAGGCGGACGAGAGCATCCGCCTGAAGTATCGGTATCTGGACCTGCGGAATCCCGAGGTTCAGAAGAACATCATCCTCCGGTGCAACGTGGTCGCGGCGCTGCGGCAGGCCATGACAAAGCAGGGATTCCTGGAAATCACCACCCCGATCCTGACCGCGTCCAGCCCGGAAGGCGCGCGCGACTATCTGGTGCCGGCCCGGAAGCATCCCGGCATGTTCTATGCGCTGCCGCAGGCTCCGCAGCAGTTCAAACAGCTGCTGATGACCAGCGGGTTTGACCGCTATTTCCAGATCGCCCCGTGCTTCCGGGACGAAGACGCCCGCGGAGACAGAAGCCCGGGCGAGTTCTACCAGCTGGACATGGAAATGGCTTTCGCGACGCAGGAAGACGTGTTTGCGGTGCTGGAGGAAGTGCTGCCGCCTATTTTCGCGAAATACGGCCGGTATCATACGGCGTCCGCGGCGCCTTTCAGGCAGATTCCCTACCTTGAGGCAATGGAAACCTACGGCAGCGACAAACCGGACCTCCGGATTGACCTGACGGTGAAGGACGTGACGGACCTTCTGGGCGGCTGCGGCTTCGGACCCTTCGAGGGGAATGTGATCAAGGCGGTTCCGGTGACGGATTTCAATGCCACCCGCAAACAGATTGACAAGCTGTGCGCCGACACGGAGGTCGTGAGCGGGAACAAGGCTTACTGGTTCCGGCTGGACGAGAACGGCGAACTGGTGGGCGGCATCTCGAAGTTCCTGCAGGAAAGCAAAGACGAGGTGATCGCCGCGCTGGACCTGAAGCCGAACACGTTTGTCGGGCTGAGCGCCGGAAAGAAGAACGCGGCCCAGAAGACGGCCGGCGTGCTGATCCGGAAGCTGGCCGAACTGTGCCCGAATCACTTTGACGCGGGAAAATACGAGTTCTGCTGGATTGTTGACTTCCCGATGTACGAGATCGGCGAGGAAAGCGGCGAACTGGAATTCTGCCACAATCCTTTTTCCATGCCGAACGGCGGCCTGGACATCCTGCGGAAAGCTTCCTCCGGGGAGGTGGATCCCCTGGAGATCACGGCGTACCAGTATGACCTGGTATGCAACGGCGTGGAACTGTCCTCCGGCGCGGTCCGGAACCACGACCCGGAAATCATGATCAAGGCTTTTGAGATGGTCCGGCTGGGCGAAGAGGACGTCAAGGCCAAGTTCCCGGCCATGTACAACGCGTTCTGCTACGGCGCGCCGCCGCACGCCGGTATCGCGCCCGGGGTGGACCGGATGGTGATGCTCCTTGCCGGAGAAGATTCCATCCGCGAGGTGATCCCGTTCCCGATGAACAAGAACGCCCAGGATGTGATGATGGGCGCGCCCGGCCCGGTGGAACAGAAGCAGCTGGACGAGCTGCATATCGCCCTGGTGAAGGATGAGGAAGAGCAGTTGTAAAACCCGGAAGTTTTTGGTATAATTATCAGGCTAATGATTACTTTGCCGATAAGGAGGCTGTGACATATGGCAGCTAAGACAGATAAAAAGCCGGGAAATCCTCTTCCTGTAAATACGGACGACCTGACGCCGTCCTCCAACATTACCTATAACAACGAGGTTGTGGCGATTATTGCCGGCCTGGCCGCCAACGAAGTGGAAGGCATCGCGGGCATGTGCACCGTGAGCAGCGGCCTGAAGAGCAAGAACCGCAACATCACCAAGGGCGTTAAGGTTGAGGTCGGGACGGAAGAAGTCGCGGTCGATCTGTATGTGATTGTGGAATACGGCATTCCGATCCAGCGGGCGGCGGGGGACGCGCAGGAAAACGTCCGCAAGGCAATCGAATCCATGACGGGCCTGCATGTTGTGCGGGTTGACGTACATGTGCAGAGCGTCAGCTTCGAACAGGAAAAGAAAGCGCTGCAGGCGGGTGTGCAGAACGCCGCGCTGGTGGCGGGAGAGGCCGAAGCGGAACAGGAAAAGAAGCCGGAGAAGAAACCCGAAGCGAAGAAAAAGCCGGAGACCGAGAAGCAGGCCGAACCGGCAAAGGCCGATAAGCCCGCGAAGGCATCAGAACCGGCAAAGGCAGAGAAGAACGCGAAGGCTTCGGAACCGGTGAAGGCAGCGGAGCCGGAGAAGAAGACTGTACCGGCGAAGGAAGCCGAACCGGCAAAGAAAACAGAACCGGCGAAAGCGGCCAAGGAAAAGCCGGCAGAAAAGCCCAAGGCGGAGAAAGCCGAAGCCGATTCTGCTCCGAAAGCCAGGAAAACTGTGAAAAAGTCCGAAGACAAGAAGGAAGACGGGAAAAACGCTTCCGAAGCTTGATAATGCCTGACAGGGGAGCGATCCTCTGTCTTTTTGTCTAGTGACTAGTGGCTAGTGGCTAGTGGCTAGTGGCTAGTGACTAGTGACTAGTGGCTAGTGGTTAGTGGCTGGTATGGTTTGGGCGGAAGTTATTCCAGAGAGACAAAGCTGAACGAGGAGGAATGAGAATGAAAATCCGTATTCTGGACAGGATTCTTGTTGCACTGGCCGGGTTGCTGATGGTGGCCGGCGGAGCCGCGCTGGCCGCGGAGCTGTTTTTCGGGAAGAATGTGTCCGGCAGGGTGGCTCAGTGGCTGGCAGATGACAACGTCAGGGTGTATGTCATTATCGCCGGTATTCTGATCATCGCGATCGGGGTTTACTGCATCCTGCTGCTTTTCCGCCACAGAGGAAAGAACGGAAAGTACATCATGCAGCGGACGGAGAACGGTGAACTGGCCATCTCCCTGAACGCGCTGGGAAGCATGGTCCAGAAGTGCCTGGATCAGCATCAGGAAGTGAGCGCGCAGGCTGTGGAACTCGAAAACGATAAGGGATGCCTGGTGGTCAGGATCCGCGGGACCCTCGCCGGCGGAATCAGTATCCCGCTGACCATCGAAACGCTGCAGCAGCAGATCAAACAATATGTGACGGCGTGCAGCGGCGTCGAGGTCAAGGATATCCTGGTGGAGATTGAATCCTCCGGGCCGGACGCGAAGGACGCGCCCTTCGCGATCGCAGCGCCTGCCGCGATCGGCCTGCTGAAGGAGGCCGGCGAGACGCCGTCCGAACTGCCTGCGGCTGAATCCGGAGAAAACGCAGAGAGCACTGAAACTGAGCAGACGGAGACTGCTCATCCCGAGACGCCCGCTGCGGAGAACCAGGCAACGGATGAGCTTACCGCCGCGGCGGCAGCTGCCGCGATGCTGATGGATCACGCGCCTGCGGAAGAGGATGACCGGCCGATGCACCAGCGGCTGTTCTCCACGGTTGAGGAACCCTGCGTGATGCCGATGCCGCCGAAGGATCTGGAGGAAGCGAAGCCTTCAGAAGAAACAAAGCCTGAAGAGACAAAGGTTGCGGAATCGAAGACGGAGACTGTCAAAACGGGAGACATCAAGGCTGAAGGGGAAAAAGCGAAAGACATCAAGCCTGAAACGGAAAAAACGATAGACGTGAAGGCTGAAGAAGTAAAGCCCGAGGTAAAAAAGCCCGAGGAAGCGAAGCCTGAAAAAACGAAGGCCGAAGCGGCAAAACCCGTTGATGTGAAGCTCGAAGAAGTGAAGGTCAAAGAGGCAAAGACCGAAGATGTGAAGCCTGCCGATGTGAAAGCTACTGATGCGAAGCCTGCCGATACGAAACCAGAAGATGTGAAGGCCGAAGAGGTAAAGCCTGAGCCAGCAAAGCCTGAAGTAGAGGCGGAAGAGATCAAGCCCGGGGACGGGAAAGCGGAAGCCGCGAAGGAAGAGGCGGAACATACCGGCAAAGGGAAGGGATTCTTCTCCAAAAGGAAGTCAAAACAGAAAAATACCACGAAGGGAGTACCGGAAGGAAACGAAGCGGGAGGTGTTAAAGACTGATGAATATGAAACGCGGAACACCGGCTTTCGGTATTGTGATCGGTCTGGCCCTGGTCGCTCTGGGCGCGCTGGTGATGCTGATCGGCATATGGAAGACGCTGATCCTGGCGGCGCTGTTTGCCATCGGGTATTTCCTCGGAACGGTTGAAAACAAAACCGAATTCATCAAAACTACCGCCAACAGGCTGATTCCGAACAGGGAAGCGAAGGTCATCGATTTCAAGACCGAGCTTGTGAAAGAACAGGAACAGATGCAGAATAACGCGGAAGAGGCAGCCAAGGCTGAAGAAGGCAAGGAGTAAGACATATGTCGCGAACGACTGCGCGGGCCGCCGCAATGCAGATGATTTTTGAGAAGATCTCCGGCGGCCAGGGCGGAGAAGACACACTGAAAATGGTCTATGACGAGCTGCGGGAGGACGGGCTTCCCGGTGTGACCGTGATCGGCCGGAAAGAGCCGGACGAAGAGGACCGGGGCTATATTGCCGCGGCGCTGGAAGGCGTGCTGGCACATCGGGAAGAGATTGACGAAATCATCGAAAGAACAGCGAAAGGCTGGTCGCTTGACCGGATGTCGCTGGTTGACCTGACGATCCTGCGGCTTGCGGTATGGGAAATCCTGTACGCGGATGATGTGCCGGGAAGCGTTTCCATTGCCGAAGCGATGGAACTGACAGAACGGTTTTCCGATCCGGAGGACAAAAGCTTTGTGAACGGAATCCTCGGCACGGTGCTCCGGGAGCATGAGGCCCGGACGTGAACGACCGGGGATTAAAGCCGGCCGTGATCGGCTTTGACACAAGCAACTACAGAACCTCAGCAGCGGTTGTCACCCTGGACGGGGAGATCCTCGCGGACTGGCGGGAACTCCTGCCCGTTTCCGAAGGGGAACGGGGGTTGCGTCAGAGTGAGGCCGTTTTTGCGCATATCAGGCAACTGCGAAAGAGCGAAGCGCTGATCCGGTCACAGACGGGAGGGATCCGGATCGCCGCGGTTGCGGCGAGCACGAAACCGCGGGACGGAGAAGATTCCTATATGCCGGTGTTTCAGGTGGGCCATACGGTCGGGAGCATGCTGGCGGCGTCGATGAACGTGCCTTTTTTCGAAACGACCCACCAGCGCGGGCATCTGGCCGCCGCCGCTCACGGCACGGTGATGGAAGGCGCGGAGGAGATGCTGGCGCTGCACCTGTCCGGAGGGACAACGGACCTGCTCAGGGCGGACGGGGACCGGATCGAAAGGCTCGGCGGCAGCGCGGACCTGCACGCGGGGCAGCTGGTGGACCGCGCCGGCGTGGCGCTGGGGCTGCCGTTTCCTTCCGGGGAGGCGCTGGAAGCGCTGGCGCTTGAGGGCAGGAGCGAGGGACGGCTGGGATGCAGCATGGAGAACAGCGACCTGATCTGCCACCTGAGCGGGGCGGAAACGAAGGTTCAGCAGTGGATCCGGAAAGAAGAACTGCC